>WNGJ01000003.1_pt1 | contig 196285 bp, 181 predicted proteins | sample 5400611 | NCBI WGS metagenome assembly WNGJ01 (sample SAMN13153375, study PRJNA577476) | soil metagenome | isolation source: 40 cm soil or saprolite under Garry oak tree replicate 1 | place: USA:California | collected 2016-06-15 | reverse complement strand
TACGAGTCCTTTCGGCGCCTCCCGCCGTGTTTCTTTAGACTGGTGTACCGCGCGTGCGTAAAAAGGGCCTCAGCGGTCCCGCCTTATCATCGGCTCAGAAACCGACCCCCATATCCCCCGCCGCATCAAACATGGCACTTCCGCGCTGCATGCAACGCGTACTCCGCGAGTTCTTTGCGCTTGAGCTTGGGCGCGTGCTTCAACGCGATCTTTAACCGCGCCAATCTTTGGCTATGATTAGTCCTGGCCATGATTACCTCTCTCCTATTGCTTCAACCGTGTAGCACGAGCAGCGCCGGACTGCCCCGACTTTCCGATCAACGGGCTTACCACCCACAGTCCTTCCGGAGAACACGCGCTCCCAACCTGTTCCCCTGCACGCAGGACACTTAGGGTCAAGCTTTCCTACGAGCTTCACATCGGTTGAAACGTGCGACTCGATAGCGCCGAGTCGTGGAAAAAACTCTGAACGGCTGATCGCTCGCTGCAGCCCCCTCTCAAATCGGAGTCGGCCGACTTTATGCACAAGATCAGCCCACGCTCGAAGGTGTGATTCGATTTCTAGCTCAGTTAATTTCCCGGTTTTGCCGAAGGCTGCTGCCGTCTGTTCAAGCAACTTCTTGAGCCAGTCGTGCAGCGACGTCTCCAATGACGTCCTGTCCTGTGCTATTGCTGCTGTTGCCATTTGTGTTTACCTTCCACCATTCCTGTGGATCATCGAAAAAACGATCTTGGTTCATGAATGTCGCGGGGTGCGGGGTGTGTTCGCCCTTTTGTCCGCAGGGACTCTCGCGAAATTTCACGACGGCTTGATAAATAAAATCCGCAGCGTCTTCGCGTGAACAGGACTTCTCTTTCGCGACCCGAGCGATGGCTTTGTCGATTGCTTTGTAGGCTGCCGCCCTCGCAACTTTTCGGGGATATTTTTCGTAGATTTTTAAAACAATCGGATCTGGTGATTTCTGTTTCACTAGCTTGCGCGTGAGCGCAGGCGGAAAGATTTTTTTCTGCTCCTGTTCTTGCTTCTGCTTCTGCTCCTGCTCCTGCTCCTGATTCGCCAAACTCTTTACGCAAGCTTCGCCAAAGGCTTTGGCAAACCCTTCCCCCAACCCTTTCGTAAACTCTTTAAGTCTTGCGTTGGCTTCGGTTTTCAGCGAGCACTCTGGTATTTCGTCCCAGGTCGTGCGCCAGCTTTTTACGACGTTAGGATTTTCTGGGGAGTTGTACTTGATTGCATTGGGAACCCATACAACACGGGCCTTCCAATCGGCCCTAACTAAACCCTTGCTGAATAGTTCCACAAACACTTTCCGGAACCCTTCAATACTCCATCCGAGCTCCTCGGCAAGTGCCATCTCGCCGGCACGAAAGAGCCCGGGAATGTTGGTCGTGTGGGGCCCGGTCAAAAGAAAGAACCATAAATACTTTCCTGATGGCCCGGGCGACGAAAGATCCCTGAACTTACTGTCAGCCCAAACGCGGACGTCGAGTTTGCGAAAGCGCGCCATTCGCTTTAGAACACGCCTCCCCTGCTGAGTTCGCATGCGATTAGGACCTGTTGCGTTGCCATCGTGGCCTACCTCGCCTCAGCTGCGAGTTCTGCCCGCCGCGGCACGACGTTCGCCTGAATTAAGCGGTCGATTTCATTTTCGGGAATGCGTACACTGCGGCCGATCTTTACAAACGTGATTTGTCGGCGGTAGATCATCTTCTTGACCGCGCCTTGGCTGAGCCCAAGCCGGTCGGCTGTTTGCTGCGTGGTCAGCATATTTTGTCCCTTCGGTATCTTTTGGTTTGCGCCCATGACTCATATTGGTGTACCATCGCTCCCCATGACCAAGCAACGCAAAACAAATATACCGTATGCAACAGCGTATGCACAGCGTTTCATCTCGTTCCCAGTTCTGACACTTGCGAAAGAAGGCGAACCGTACGATGGTCACGCCAACTTTTTAGGTAGGCCGGAGGGAATGAGCTCATGGAGGCACCCAGCTGTTCGCATCGTCAGAAAAACAGATCTGACAAGAGAAGCCCTAGCGCAAGTGCTAAACCGTCGCGATCATGATCTTGTTTTCGGTGCCCTCGAACTGCGGACTGGGATGAGGAACCATGATCGAAATCTTGTTCGAAGCGCGTATCAAAAGCTATGGACCGATTTGGAACTCCCTGGAGATCCTTCAAGCAGTGATCTGCTGGAATTTTTTAGCCAAAGCCCATGGTCCACTCACTATCCAAGGGCCGCAACCAAGGCCATGGCGGGTGCTCATCCGGTCTTGTGGCAGCGTGGTAAGCAGTATCAATTCGCCTATCAATTCGCGTTTTATTGTGCTGACGATTGGAAAGCCGCTGCATTCCTGAGCCTGGTCCTCGAGCGGATGCGCCTCTGTCCCTGTGGAAAGATTTTCAATCCATCCAACAGCAAGGTTTTCCACTGCACGCCTCAGCACGCCGCTTACTACCGATTGAAGCGCTGGCGCGACAAGCGGAAGAAAGTTGAGAAGGTCAGACCGAAACCACATCGAAGGGGGAAACGATAATGCTGTACAAACGTGGTTCAACTTGGTGGTATCGCTTCAAATTCCAAGGTGTGACAGTTCGCGAATCTTAGGGACTTAGTAACAAAGAAGCGGCTAGGGCTGTAGAAGATAAGCGTCACACTGAATTGCGGGAGTCACGCGCCGGATACACTCGCCGCAGTCACGCCCCGCTATTCACCGTGGCCGCCGATACGTACCTGAAGGCCAAACGTGCCGATTGGGCATCGAAGACCAGCGTGATTGAAGCCAACAACTTCGCCCACCTGGATCCATTCTTTGGGAATAGGTTACTCAGTGACATCGGCCACGAAGATGTTGCTTCATACCGAGAGAAACGGCTGGGTGATGGCGCAGCCGATAAGACTGTCAGTCTCGAGATCGGAACGATCCGCGGCATCATGCTGCACTTCGATCTTGATGCCGCATGGCGCAGCATTAAGAAAAAGATCAAGCTTAAGAAGGCTCGCAAAGTCGGCCGCGCGATCACCATGGACGAACAAACCGCACTGCTCATGGAATGCCGTCGCAGCCGTTCGCGATCCCTCCCTGTGGCAGTAACCCTGGCTATCGAAGTCTGCCTTCGTTATTCCGAGATCCGATTGTTGCAATGGAGGCAGATTGACATTGGCCGCCGGGTGATCACGGTAGGCGAAAGCAAGACGTCTGCAGGCGAAGGCCGCACGGTGCCGCTAAGTAAGCTAGCTAATGAAACCCTGCGAGTGTGGGCAGCACAGTTCCCATCGCGGAAACTAAATCACTACGTATTCCCCTCAGAGAAGTACGGACAGGGCGGAAGAGTCTACGACATGGATGTGACCAAGCCTATCACCACATGGAAAGAAGCATGGGAGCATGGAAAGGCCCGGGCCGGCGTCACATGCCGTTTCCATGATCTTCGACATACCGGCTGCACGCGCCTGTTGGATGCAGGCGTTTCGCATCCCGTGGTGGCTGAGATTATGGGATGGTCAGCATCAACAGCTATCCGCATGATCAAAGAAGTCTACGGTCACACCAACCTTGCCACGCGGCAGCGGGCGATCGCGCAGGTAGAACAGTTCATGGAGTCTGAAAACCGATCAGGGTCGGCACAAAAGTGGGCACAATCGGAGGAACAGGCAGGGACGACAATTCAGTGAACTCGTACAAATGAATGGCTCCTCAGGTAGGACTCGAACCTACAACCCTCCGGTTAACAGCCGGATGCTCTGCCATTGAGCTACTGAGGAGTGTAGCCGGAACATTCTTAAAAGGTTCCGGAGTTTACCGCTAATCATAATAATAACATCGCCATACTGCCGTGGGAAATTCAAGCGGCAAGGCATGATCGGGAACAATGATTGCCCAAAAGAAATTGCCAGTTCCCTTTTGAAGAACTGGCAACTGATCAGGGACCGTTGTTTTTTGGCGTTCAGCTCACCGGTTGCTCGCTCAGCACTTTTTCTCGCTCTTCCTCGTAGTGCTTTTCTTCTCTCGGCGAAGTGGGTAGAGCCAATTCCAAGACCTCGCTGATTTCCTTCACGTAGTGAATGTTGAGGTGCTCCAATTGTTCGGGAGTAAGATCTTCTTCGACATTCATCTTGTTTTCTGCGGGCAAAATGACGTCCCGCACGCCGGCGCGTTTGGCAGCGAGGACTTTTTCCTTGACACCGCCGATGGGCAACACGTTGCCGCTAAGAGTTATTTCTCCGGTCATGGCGGTCAGCGGACGCACGGGGCGTCCCGTAAGTAACGAGACCAGTGCTGTAGCCATGGTGACTCCCGCGGACGGTCCGTCCTTGGGGATCGCTCCTGCCGGCACGTGAATGTGGATGTCATGTTCGGCGAAGAAATTTTCCTGGATGCCGAGCTGTGCCGCATTCGAGCGCACCCAGGTGAGCGCGGCTTGCATCGATTCCTGCATGACCTGGCCAATCTGTCCGGTCATGGTGAAGCCGCCCTTGCCCTTCATGGTATTTGCTTCCACGAAAAGCACGTCGCCACCAGAAGGCGTCCAGGCTAGACCGACGACGACGCCAGCACGCTTGGTGCGTTCTGCAATTTCGCCTTCGCTGCGAATCTTGATGCCACCGAGAAATTCCTGGACGACTTCTTTAGTTACCACCAGCTTTTCGCTTTTGCCTTCAGCAAGGCGGCGAGCTTGCTTGCGGCAGATAGTGCCAATGTTGCGCTCCAGATTGCGGACGCCGGCTTCGCGGGTGTAGTGCCGGATGACGTAACCCACGGACTCTTCCGGAAATTCGATCTGCTCCGGCGTGATGCCGTTCTCTTCAATCTGACGCGGAATCAAATACTGAAACGCAATGTGGACTTTCTCTTCCTCGGTATAGCCTTGCAATTCGATGATCTCCATGCGATCACGCAAGGGGTCGGCGATGGGATCAAGCATGTTCGCCGTCGTAATAAACAGCACCTTGGAAAGATCGAAGGTGACGTCCAAGTAGTTATCACGGAACGCGGCATTCTGCTCTGGATCAAGCGCTTCGAGCAGCGCCGAAGCCGGATCCCCGCGGAAGTCGCGGCCTACTTTATCGATTTCGTCGAGCATGAAGATTGGATCTTTGGTCTCGGCCCGCCGAATTCCCTGGATGATCTGCCCCGGCAAAGCGCCGATATAAGTGCGGCGGTGGCCACGGATCTCGGCCTCATCATGAACGCCGCCCAATGAGATGCGCACAAACTTTCGCCCCAGAGCACGCGCGATCGACTTGCCCAATGAAGTCTTGCCCACGCCCGGCGGTCCGACAAAGCACAGAATCGGGCCCTTCATTCCTGGCTTCAAACGGCGCACAGACAAATAATCCAGAATGCGATCTTTTACTTTCTGCAAATCATAGTGATCGGCGTCGAGGATCTCTTTGGCTTTGAGAATATCCACTTCGCCGCCTGAAGTTTTCGCCCAGGGCAATACCGCTAGCCACTCGATGTAGTTGCGGGTGACTGAATAATCGGCCGCCATCGGCGACATGCGCGAGAGCCGGCCAAGTTCTTTCAAGGCCTCTTTCTTGACATCGTCCGGCATTCCGGCGGACTCGATTTTCTGCCGCAACTCTTCGGTGTCGCGCTGGCCTTCATCCTGCTCGCCCAGTTCTTTCTGGATGGCCTTCATTTGCTCGCGCAAGTAGTACTCACGCTGCGTCTGTTGAACCCGATCTTGCACCTCGGATTGAATCTTGTTCCGCAGTTGCTGGACTTCGAGTTCCTTGGCCAGATGCTGATTAATTTTCTCCAGGCGGACGCGAACATCGGTGGTTTCCAGCGTGTCTTGTTTATCCGCAGTAGAGAGAGACGGTAACGAGGAAGCAATGAAATCCACTAGCCGTCCAGGTTCCTCGATATTCATTGCCACCGTGGAAAGCTCATCCGATAAAGTCGGAGAGCCGGCAACAATTTGCTGGAACAGAGTCAGAACATTGCGTTGCAGGGCTTCTACTTCAGAGCTCTTCGGCGGAATCGATTCCGGAACTGAATCCACTTTTGCTCGCATGAACGGCGTAAGCTGGGTGAACTCTGCCAAACGCACCCGCTCCAAGCCCTCTGCGAACACAAACAGGCTCTGGTTAGGCATTTTTACCACTTTGTGGACGACGGCGAGGGTTCCAACCGTATACAGATCACTGGCTTGAGGGGCGTCTACGCGAGCTTCGCGCTGCGCCACCACGACGATTGTCTTATCCTCGCCTAATGAGTTAATTAACTGAACAGAACTTTCCCTGCCTACGGTTAGCGGCAGGACGGCGTGGGGAAACAAAACCGTGTCCCGCACAGGAAGGATGGGTAACGACCGCTCCGACTCCGGTTCCTGTTCCTTAGGCTTGGAGTTGCGCTCAGTACGCGCTTTCTCGACCATGATTCTCCTTGAGTGGGTTGTACTCAACCCTTGGATGAGTTTCAGCCGCAGAAAGATGCAACCCTAGAATCATTCAGAAGCTGTTGGATTCTAAACCCGGTCGACAAGCTTTGCACTACCCCAAAGGTACAGGTCACGATCGGGTTCCCGAAACCAGAGCTGCCGCCAGACGTGCTCAGGCTGACGGGTAAACTCCTAGCACTTTCACCAGATCGGCGACTTCGGCGAGATGGCGAAGAGCATTTCGGGCCGCTAGGTCGTCCCCGCGTAGGAAGTCGGCATAGAAAACATATTCCCATGGCCGGCCACGCATGGGCCGGGACTCAATCTTGCTTAAACTGATGTCCCGCAAGGCAAATACACTCAGAGCCTTAAACAATGCTCCGGGAATGTTTTGCAAGCTGAAAGCAATGGATGTTTTATTCGCCCCACGCAGCACGCGTCGCTTACTCCGGATTAAGAAGAAGCGGGTAAAGTTCCGCTTATCGTCTTCAATCCCGGCCGCAAGGATTCGGCCCTTGTAGGCCTTAACTGCTTGGCGCCCTGCGATCCCGGCTGCATCCCTCAGACGGTTCTCAACCACGTGTTTTACGCTGCCTGCGGTGTCATAGAACGGTACCGGCTCAACTTTGCGGTTTCGGCGGAAGAAGTCGCGGCACTGCTCGAGCGCGACCGGGTGCGAGTAGACGCGGCGGAGGTCTTCTCGCTTGACGCCTGGTAGAACGATCAAGTTGTGCACGATGCGCAGGCGGAACTCTCGTTCTATGAAAACCTTGCGCGTAAGTAACAGGTCGAAGTGTTCGGTCACTGAACCAGCTAAAGAATTTTCAATGGGAATGACGGCGGCATCGACTGAACCGCGCCCCACCCGATCAAACACTTCTGCGGAACGGGCGCACGGCACAATGGTGCATCCCGGCGCCATGCGGCGAGCCGCCTCGTGGCTGAACGATCCCGCTTCCCCTTGAATCGCGATCTTCATCACGGCAACTTAACTGGACTTTGCTTGCGGAAGCAAATCTTTTCGAAGAATGAGAGCGTCCACACCGTTGGAATAATAGTGTGGAACGGTTCTTTCCAAGAAATAACCATGACGCTTGTAGAAGGCCAAGGCTCCCAGGTTATCCACGGCAGTTTCCAGCCGCACGCCAGCGCATCGGACAGCGCGAAGTTGATCTTCCGCAGCAGCCAGCAGACCAGAACCGACCCCGAAACGCCTGCCAGCAGCTCTGACATCGATGGTGATGATGTGACCCATCCCACGGCGGTCAACTTCAGCAACAATGAAACCGACAATTCCTGGGCTCTGAGCTCCGCCCTTGGCATCCGCTGATTCAGCTATGATCGTCAACGAGCCGCGACGCCGGATATAGGCCGCGAGCTCCAATCGGCTATACGAGATCCCGGGCGAGAAGCATCTTTGATCGATGTCCCAAAGGATTTCGAAATCCTCGCGTTTGAATTCTCGCAGGATAAACTCCACGCCGACATTGTAGTAGAGGAGAATTGCACCAGGTTCGCAGCAGTTTGGGGTAGATCCGCTATAACAAGGGTCCAGAAGCTGGACGAAAGTGTTGCATGGCTGCACCCTGAACCGCGCCAAGTGCATCTCAGGGATGTGTGGCGTCTGGTCCTCATCGACGCACTGACTACGGCTGTTCTGCTCAGCCTCTGGTACCTCTATTTTGCCCGATATAACCGCCGCAGAGGTGTTTTGGCTTTGCGCCGCGTAGGGGCAGCGTGCGACGGCCAAGGCCGGATTGTGGACGCCCGTTGGTTAGGAGCCTGCCGCCTGCAGGCGCGTCTGCATTTTGCAGCTCGGTGGTTTGAGGATGTTCACGTCACGGTTCGGCTGCTCCCGCGTCCCTTGCCCCTTCAGTGGCTGTCCAGTCTGTGGCGCAAGAACAAAGAGACGCTTACATTTGAAGCCGATCTGGATTACGCACCCAGCTTTCAACTGGAAGTTTTCCGACATCGGTGGCTCACTAATCAGCGGATCCGAGTAGCTGAAGGTTCCAGAGACTGGTCAGTTTGCCGCCCTGGGCCAGTCGTGCTCACTACCCGCACTGATTGGACCCAGGAGCTTACACCGGTGGTGAATTCCCTCATCAATTCTCGAAAATCTGACTTGCTGAGTGTCCGCTTCGGCGCGGAGTCTCCCCACCTGGTAGCTACAGTTGCCCTGGAATCGCTTTCCGATGAGCAGGCTGCCGCGGGATTTCTCGGCATAATGCGCGAGTTGGCGGCAGGAGCTTCAACATTCCGACATAAAAGCTAGTGGTCAGTGGCCAGTGGTTCGAGTTCTTGGATTCGTATCAGGGCATCGCTTCAGCGATGCCGTACCGTGACAACATTCGATGCGCCTTTAGGCGCTGGGTCACCCTCGGCGCCTAAAAGGCGCGAGGCAGCAGATACCTGGCGGCACGCCTGAAGGCGTGCCCTGACACGAATCTGTGTCTAACGGTTTTTCTGAAACCCTAACCACTAGCCACTAATCACTGTTCTCTGGTTCGGCTACGAAACGGTAGCCTACTCCGCGCACGGTTAGCAGATGGCCTGGGTGGGATGGATCATCTTCAATGTAACGCCGTAGCCGGACAATGAAGTTATCGATGGCACGCGTATCGGTATCTTCTTTCAATCCCCAAACCTGCTCAAGAATGGATTTGCGTGAGACCACCAGCCCGCTGTTGCGGATAAGATGTCGCAACAACTCCGCCTCCATCAGCGTGAGGTGGATGGTGTTCCCGTTGACTCGAAGCTCCAGTTTTCCGAAGTCAATGGTACGCCGGTTGAATGAGAACACTTCGTATTCGGTATAAGGTTTGCTCTTTGATGTTGCTGGCTCCGCTTGGCTGTCTCGCAGCCATTCGCGCCGCCGCAATAGTCCCTGCAAGCGGGCCAGCAGAATGGCAAGTTCAAACGGTTTAGGCAGATAATCGTCGGCGCCCGAGGCAAAACCCTTCAGCACATCTTCCGGACGGCCACGCGCGGTCAACATCAGGACGGGAACAAAATTCTTTGCGGCTCGCAACTCGGCGACGACGGCGAAACCGTCCTTGCCGGGAAGCATGACATCGAGAACTACGGCGTCAATTTCTTTCTCCATCTCATTTTCAAGCCGGCCGTCTTTCCATTCGCCCAGCAACAAGCTCAGGGCGCTTTCTCCGTCCCGAACAACCGTGACTGCGTGCCCCTCCGCCTCCAAATTGAAACGCAAACCATTAGCCAAATGGGCTTCGTCCTCGACGATGAGCACATGGCTCATGTTGCGCTCCTGGGCAATTCGAGGACAACCGTCGTGCCCCGGCCTTCACCTTCGCTCTTGGCAAAGACGCGGCCACCGTGCTTTCTGGCAATGGTCCGCACGATAAACAACCCCAGGCCGGTGCCTTTCACATGAGAAAGGGTGCGGTTCGGAACGCGATAGAAACGCTTGAAAATACGTTTTAATTCTTGAGCCGAAATTCCCACACCGTTATCCTGTACGCTGAGCGTGACGTGCTTGTCGTCGGGGGTTTTCAAACGCACGGCAATGTCCACTGCGGGCCCGGAATACTTGATCGCATTGTCGATTACATTGGAAACTGCAGTGCGTAGTTCTTCGCCATCGCCGACCACGCTGGTCCCGGCTCCGTTGTTAACCTCCTGTTCGTATCGCAATGCCTCAGGTTGAAGATGATGACTGGTGCGCGCGACATCCACACATTCTTGCACCAGGTCGCCAAAATTTAACGGCGCCCGATGGTTCCCCTTCTTATGGGTCGCCTGGCCGGCCTTTAAAACCTGTTCCACTGTGCCCAGCAAACGGTCGGTATCGTCCACCATCAGCCGGTAGAACTCGCGGCGCTGGGCCTCGTCTACATCACGCCGTTGCAGTGTTTGTAAATAAAGGCGGATCGAGGCGATCGGGGTTTTCAGTTCGTGGGTGACCGCGTTGATGAAGCTGTCATGCTGTTCGTTGCGCCGGATCTCGTGGACCAGAAAGCTGGTATTCACGATGAGACCTGCAATCAACACCGTGAACAGGATCACGCCCAGGAACAGCAGCACGCCCTCGCGCCAGTTAAGAATGATCCAGCCAACGTTCAGCCCTACGGCCAAGGTTACAAGGCAGACGCCAAGCACCACAAAAAAAGCGATGGCTTTGCGGCGGCTGGTGATGCGCATAGCAGGATTTTAACGCTATTGGAAGAAAAACCGCAGGAGAGAAGGCAGATACTTTGCGCCCGGAGCGATACAGCACGAGCCAGACCCATTACGAATTTGTGGACAGTAAAAGTGACGACGATCCTAAACCGAAACCAGCTCACGCCTCGCCGCAGATGAGCGTCCTTGCTCCTCACGCCGCTGCAGCTCGGAAAGTCTTACCCGGTACACGTGGCGCGCCAGTCCCAATTTCTTTAACGCCCAAATCCCGTACCAGTTCACGTCAACTTCATACCATTTCAAGCCGTGGCGGGCTGAAACCGGATGAGCGTGATGATTGTTATGCCAGCCTTCGCCGAAGGTGAGGATGGCGACCCACCAGTTGTTGGTGGAGAGATCGCGGGTGACAAAGCGTCGAGAGCCCCAGGTGTGGGTTGCCGAGTTCACCAGCCAGGTGGCGTGCAGCCCGACTACTGTGCGCATGAAAATTCCCCACATCAGAAAGGGCAAGCCGCCAAGCGCCAGCAAAATTAATCCGAGGATAACAATGGGAACGTAGTGATACTTCGTAATCCACACGTGAAATTTGCTTTTCGCGAGATCGGGGACATAGCGCGCGAGCGTAGTCGTATCGTGATGCATGGACTTGCCCATCAGGATCCAGCCCATGTGCGCCCACCACTTGCCGTCAAGCGGGGTGTGCGGATCGCCTTCCTGATCAGAATGCTGATGATGAATGCGGTGCGTAGCGACCCAGAAAATGGGTCCGCCCTCGAGAGCAAGAGTCGCACACGTAGTCAAAACGTACTCCACCCACTTGGGCGTCCTATAGCCACGATGAGTGAGCAATCGGTGATAGCCCATGCCAATTCCCAGGCTTCCCGAAACCCACCACAAAAACATCGCGACAAACAAAGCTTTCCACGTGAAAAAGAACAGGGCTGCAATCGCGCCGACGTGAAACAGCGCCATGAAAGTTGCGGTCACCCAATTGATTTCATTGTCCGCGGCCGGCTTCCGATTCAGCGTCTCGAGTTCCATCGCAGTGTCCCCGTGGCTCATGTAGATAACTTATCAGTGCTTGGAAACGTCGTCTGTAATAGTTGTGTAATACGGGAGTGGATGGAAGTTACGAAGGTACAACAACGTGGGAGATGCCAGAATGGGCGGGCAATTCAGCTCAGGCCGTCGCGCCTTTCACTTCAACGCCGGCCCATTTTTCCAGTAACGTGAGAGTAGCGGCATAATCGAGGTCTTGGTAGCCGTCCTCACTCGCAACCTCGTAAACCTCTTCGACGATTTCGAGCGCCGGCAGTTTAACCCGAGCCTCTTTAGCAGCTTCCAGCGCAAGGTGGATATCCTTATGCATCAGGCGGAGGGGGAAATTCGCCGTGAAGTCACGTTTCAGGACAAAGGGCGCCTTGTAGTCCACCACGCCCGAGCGGACCATCGAAGCCTGGATCAGGGGGAGCATGGTCTCAGCATCCACTCCCAGCTTGGTGGCTAGCGTCAGGGCCTCGGCAAAGCCTTCATAGATGATTGCAATTTGGAGATTCATGGCCAGCTTGGCGGCTTGGCCTTTGCCAGTTTCGCCCATGCGAAAGATCCGCTTGCCCATGGCAGTAAATAACGGTTTCAAGGTTTCGATAACTGCCTCATCTCCGCCCACGATGAAAATGAGAGTTCCACTTTCCGCCCCTACTTTGGAACCGGTGACTGGCGCATCTACGTACTGAACTCCGCGGGAACGCACACGCTCGGCGAATTTACGGGTCGCGGAAGGGGAGATCGTGCTTGAATCGACAATCGTCATGCCTTGCGTTAGCGATTGTTCGACACCCTGCGATCCGAAAAGCACACTTTCGACCGCTTTCGTATCTGAAACCGACATCCAGACCACTTCCGCGCCATTGGCGGCTTCTGCAGGAGATGAAGCGCTGCGCGCTCCTTCCACTTCCTTCCCTGGGGTGCGATTCCAAACTGTGACTTCGTGACCGGCCTTAACCAAATTCGCTGCCATCGGCCGACCCATGATTCCTAACCCTAAAAAAGCGACGCGCATCCGGCTACTCTCCTGAAGATTCACCCAAAAGGGCTTGCAAGGATTAGAACTGACGCCATGCGACTGGTCAAGTAATGCTCGACAGATTGTTTTAGAATGAGGTACAACTCTGCTGCGGCAAAGAACCATCGCAGATGACCCGGAACTATTCTGGTTCCGCGTCCGTGAATCAATTTTGGATCCGGCTTCGTCATTGGATGTTAAAAGCGACGATTAAAAATTCCGCGTTGCGCAAGCGAGCCCGCCAATTTGGGCGTCTGGTGCGCCATTCGGCGGTCACTCCCCGCACTGGGGAAACCCATAAGCCCAGACTCGTCTCCAACGGCGAACTGGGTGTGACGTTCATCGGACACGCCAGCTTTTTCGTACAGATGGGTGGTCAGAACGTGATCATCGATCCCAATTTTGCACGCTGGCTGTTCGTGCTCAAACGTCTGCGCCAGCCCGGTGTCCGTCTGCGCGACCTTCCAGCCATCGATCTGATATTGGTTACCCATGCCCACTTCGACCACCTGCACCGGCCATCGTTGCGCGCGATCGTCCAGCACGCTCGAAATCGCCGCGGAACGCCGCCGACGATCGTGATACCTCACCACGTCTTCGATTTGGTTTCCGACCTCGGATTCGATGATGTAGTCGAGCTCGACTGGTGGAATAGTTATCGTCATCGCGGACTGACCGTCACCCATGTGCCCTCACGTCATTGGGGCGCCAGGGTAATCAGAGATTCTCATCGCGGCTATGGAGGCTATGTCTTACGGGACAACAAGCACTCCATCTACCACGCCGGCGACACGGCCTATTTTTCCGGCTTCCGCGAGATCGGTCAGAGACTGGCGCCTGAACTAGCGCTATTGCCGATCGGAGCTTACAATCCGCCGTCTTTCCGCAATGTGCATACCAGCCCCGCCGACGCTACCCGCGCCTTTCTTGACCTCAATTCGCGTTGGATGGTTCCCATGCACTACGGAACCTTCCGCCTCTCTCACGAACCCATGGAGGAACCGCTCGCTCTCCTGGAAAAAGAGGCTGCAGCCGCTGGCATTCAAGATCGAGTGCTGGTAATGGAAGAGGGCGTGACCAAGTTTTTTTAATTTCAGCCAAGTAATTTCAATGTTCTGAAGGCTGTGAAAAAGCAAGCTGCCCCGCTGCGCTTGCGTTCAGGTATAAAGTTGTACGCTCAGATTTTTGCTAATGAGGTACCTATGCCAGACAAAGTGAAAGCCGTTCCGGAAGGATTCCACACCTTAACTCCGCACATCACTGTTCGGGATGCTCGTCGGGCGATCGATTTCTACCAGAAGGCGTTTGGTGCCGAAGTGCTTGGCATCCATGATGGTCCCGAAGGAAAGATCATGCACGCTACTCTCAAGATCGGCGATTCCATGCTCATGCTGAACGATGAGTTTCCTGAGTGGGGTGCGTTGGGTCCGCCTTCCACAGGGGCCAGCGGCGTGATCATTCATATGTATCTGGAAAATGTGGACGCCGCGTGCCAGCGTGTGGTTTCTGCCGGCGCGACCGTAAAGATGCCGCTCGGCGATGCGTTCTGGGGCGACCGCTACGGCGCCGTCGTGGATCCGTTCGGACATACGTGGTCCCTGGCTAGCAAGGTTAGGGATGTATCCAAAGATGAGCTCGACAAGGCCTCCCAGGATATGTTCGGGCGCGGGACGAAGAAGTCGGCTTAGTAAGCGAGCAGGATTCGGAGATCACGCAGATTGTTGCCCGTGGGCCCGGTGATGATTGTGTCGCCCAGCTTGTCGAAAAAGGCATAGGCATTAAATTCAGACAGATAGGTCTCCGGAGCCAACCCGCGGGCCTTGGCGCGCTCCATGGTGGTGCCGTCTACGATTGCCCCCGCGGCCGGACTGTTGCCGTCAATACCATCTGTCCCTGCGCTGAGCACGGTGATCTTTTCTCCGGCGATTTTTGACGCGCAAGCCAGGGCAAACTGCTGATTGCGGCCGCCAATACCGCCATTCGCGACTTTCACCGTTATTTCCCCGCCTGAAATAAGGCAAACACGCTCCGATTTCTTGCGTAACTCATGGACTCGTTCGACAAGGTAATTGGCCGCACGCAAATAGTCCCAGTCATCGCAGCTATTATCCACTTGGACCTTGAACCCTAGACGCTCCGCGTCTGGCTTGCTGGCTTCCACCACGGAAGCATTGGACAAAATCGGCCACCAGCGTGAGCGATGAAAAACTTCATCACCTACCTTCGGAGTCTCTTCCAACGCGTGCCGTTGGAAGAGTTCACGAACCGACTCAGGAAATTGTGCGAGCAGCTCATAGCGCGTCGCAATCTGGTAGCAATCCTCCACGGTACTGGGATCGGGCATGGTGGGACCGGAAGCCAATGCATCTGGCATGTTGTCAGGAACGTCTGAAACCAGTAGCGAAACCTGCTGCGCCCGATGAGCTATACGGGCTAGTCGTCCACCCTTGATCGCCGACAGGTGCTTGCGAATGGCATTTATTTCAACGATGTTTGCACCGGAAAATATGAGCGCCCGGTAGGTGGCAATTAGATCGTCCAGCGAAACTTCATCATCGATGGGCTTTTCTACCATCGATGACCCTCCGCCGCTGAGCAGAAAAATTACCAGCGATTCCGGATTTTGTCCGCTCAATGATTTGATCATCGCCTCCGCCGCGCGAAAAGATTCCGCGTTAGGTGTAGGATGTCCGCCACGAAAATAGCGGAACCCGCGAACCTGAGACGCGGGCTCGACCGAACTGCTGACGATGCCTTCAAAACGGCGGCCAGCCTGCATTTCAAGCGAATTAAGCAAACTGTGCGCAGCTTTGCCGATCGAAACGACAAAGATATTGCGAAAGGAATCCAGATCGTAGAGATCCTCGCAGATGCGGAGGACTCCGCGCTCACAATCCACATTCCGCTGAAAGGCTTTATCAATGCTGGCTTCCGCGAGAGCGTGCTCGAAAAGCTGGCGGGCGGTGACACGCATCTCGACGGCTGCACGCTGGCGGTCTGCGGGGGAAGGCATGGTGGAGGATTATAGAAGCTGAGAAGTATTTTCCAGGGTCATCTATGGAGTGCCACTTCCCTGATCCAACTCTCAATCGTTTCCCGCAGCTCTCTCAACCTTCCTTCAAAAAAATGATCTGCACCCTCGATGAGCACTAGTTTGCGCGGTTCGGGAACTGACGTCGCGAGTCGTTGTAACTCTGCCCTCGGGCCAAACTGATCGCGAGCGCCGCTTACAAATAGCTTGGGTTTGGTACAGGACTGGAGAAACTCGAAATCGTAACTGCGATTATCAATCGCCGCGACCGGAGTGCCCACAGCGATCATTGCCTTTACTCGCGTATCCGGGCACGCTGCCTGTAATCCGACAGCAGCGCCAAACGAGAATCCGGCGAAGATCATGGGCAGTCGGAACTCCTTGTCCATCCAGTCGAGAGCGGTGCGGACATCGTCGACTTCGCCCCGCCCATGGTCGTGTTCGCCCTGGCTCAATCCGGCGCTGCGGAAATTAAACCGTAGCACGGGAAATCCGAAAGTGTTCAGGGCCTTCATGGTATGAAACACAACTTTGTTGTGAAGCGTTCCGCCAAATGAAGGATGAGGATGACAGACCAGAGCGGCATGAGTTGCATCCGCCGCGCCTGCATTGAGCAGTGCCTCGAGACGTCCGGCGGGACCATCGAGAAAAAATGAACGGATTGTGCTGCTCGTTGGCGCGGTCATGTGCATTTGAGAGCAAGAATAATCTAGCAGAGTGAGGCACACCCTAAGGCGGCAGGTATCAAAGCCCTTCCCATGGACGTATGGTTTATTCTCTGACCATGAACGTCGCCGCTTTTACGCGCCAACTGGTAGACATCGAGTCCATCTCCGGCAATGAAGGACAGGTCGGAGATTTCTTGCACTTTGAGCTCTGCCGTCTGGGGTACCAGGCAAAGAAAATGACCGTGGAAGACGCACGCAACAACGTGTTCGCAACTGCGCCGCAAGAGTCGCGGCCTGCCATCGTCTTTTCCACCCACATGGACACAGTGCCGCCGTTCATTCCCTCATCGGAAGACGCAACTCGCATCTACGGCCGTGGCTCGTGCGATGCAAAAGGGATCATCGCGGCACAAATCGCCGCCGCCGAACGCCTGCGCCAGGATGGCATTCATGTAGGGCTTCTTTTTCTGGTCGGCGAAGAGCGCGACAGCCTGGGAGCGAAGGTAGCGAATAAACAGTCGGCAGGCAGCAAATTTCTGGTGAACGGCGAGCCCACCGAGAACCGGATTGCAATTGCCTCCAAGGGCACGTTGCGAGTGGAATTGAACGCTCATGGACGAATGGCGCACTCGGCGTATCCCGAGTTGGGTGAGTCGGCGATCGATAAATTGATAGAAGCGCTCCATCGCCTTCGCGCGATGAAATTGCCCGAGGATAAAGAGTTTGGACCATCCACTCTAAATATTGGTTTGATCGAAGGCGGCCGCGCTCCCAACGTCGTTGCCGACCGGGCTCGGGCTCACTTGCTCTACCGGTTAGTCGGCCCATCGCAGCAATTGCATGAAGACATTGTCGACAGGGTGGGTGATCTGGCAGAAATCAAATTCACTCTCGAGATTCCCTTCGTTCGATTGCGCACTCTGGATGGCATGCCAACCATGGTGGCAGCATTCACCACCGATATCCCAGCGCTCAATAATTGGGGAGAGCCACTGTTGATGGGTCCTGGCTCCATCCATGTAGCCCACACTGAACAGGAGTATGTGGAGAAAAAAGAACTGAACCAGGCAGTGGAGTTGTATTGTTCGATGGCAAAAAGACTGTGCGCGGATGGATTGGGATAATCAGTTTTCGGATTTCAGGTCTTAGATGTCAGATCTCAGTTCTCGGAAGTCGAATACAGATGAGAGTCTGGCCTTCCACGTCCCCCTTCCATCTCCCAAACCATTTACACTTAGTTCATGACCACCCAGACGTCCAACTCCCTTTCCACGGCGTCTTCAGCGTACCTGCGCTCGGCTATGCATCAGCCGGTGCAATGGCACGAGTGGGGAGAAGAAGCTTTTGCTACGGCGCAGCGGGAGAACAAACCTATCCTGCTGGACATTGGCGCAGTGTGGTGCCATTGGTGCCATGTGATGGATCGCGAATCCTATGACGACGCTGAACTCGCGCAAATCGTCAATGAGCGTTTTATTGCAGTGAAGGTGGATCGCGATGAACGTCCCGACATCGATAGCCGCTATCAGGCCGCCGTCAGCGCAATCAGTGGACAGGGTGGATGGCCGCTCACCGCCTTTCTTACGCCTGATGGCAAGCCATTCTATGGCGGCACTTATTTCCCCCCGAGCGATCAGTATGGACGTCCCAGCTTCAAACGGGTGCTGCTGGCTATCTCGGATGCATACCATCAAAAAAATGGCGAGGTAGTAGAACAGGCAAAAATGGTGGAGAGCGCTCTTTCTCACTCGGAATCCTTTGCCGGTAGCAGCGGAGAATTTTCTGCGGGGGTGATCGACGCCGTCGCCAAATCTATCTTAGGGATGTTTGATCCAAGCAACGGCGGCTTTGGTAATGCGCCCAAGTTTCCGCATCCGGCGGCTCTTGATCTTTTGATTGATCAATACGCGCGATCCGGAGATGAGCATCTACGTAATGTTTTCGTTACTACGCTTGAAAAGATGGCGCGAGGCGGGGTTTACGATCAGCTCGCTGGTGGATTCCATCGCTACTCGGTGGACGAGCGCTGGGTGGTGCCGCACTTCGAGAAAATGTGCTACGACAATTCGGAACTGCTGAAGAATTATGTGCACGCCCATCAGGCCACCGGCTCAGAGTTCTTCGCCGACGTAGCTCGCGACACCATTCGCTGGATGGACGAATGGCTCTCCGATCGTGAGCAAGGAGGCTTCTACGCTTCTCAGGACGCAGACTATTCGATGGACGATGACGGAGATTATTTCAGCTGGACGTTGGAAGAGACCCGCGCCGTTCTCACTGAAGAGGAAGCCAGGGTTGCCAGCCTACACTTTGACATTAACGAAATCGGCGAGATGCATCACAATCCCGCCAAGAACGTGTTGTACGTACGAGCTCCCGTTGAAGAAATCGCCAAAAGACTGAGCATGCCCTTGGAGCGGGTGGAGACACTGCTGCGCTCGGCTAAGGAGAAGATGTACGCTGCCCGGCTGAAACGGCCCACTCCGTACGTGGACAAGACGGTCTATGTGGGCTGGAATGCAATGTGCGTATCCGCCTACTTGCAGGCAGCCCGGGCACTCAAGTTGGACACTACTCAGCATTTTGCACTGCGTTCTCTGGACCGATTGCTGGCCGAAGGTTGGTCAGCCGAAAATGGGTTGGTCCATGTCATAGCCTATTCGGACCCTGCCGCGCAGTCCCGACGGGTAGCAGGCTTGCTCGACGATTATGCGTTTACGGCAATCGCTTGCCTGGATGCGTACGAGACCACTTCGGACCTCAGCTATTTCAATTTCGCGCGGCGCATCGCTGATGCGATGGTAGATCGTTTCTTCGATCCGGTCTCGGGCGGCTTTTTTGACACGGAGAAGCGAGCGAGCGGAGAACAAAAGTTCCTTGGCGTGCTAGGAACACGACGCAAACCATTTCAGGACTCGCCGACTCCTGCCGGCAATTCTGTCGCTGCCATCGTGCTGCAGCGGCTTTATGGCTACACCAACGAGCAAAGCTATCGCGACAAAGCAGAGCAGACCATGGAAGTGCTCGCCGGGTTGGCGGGACAGTATGGAATTTTTGCTGCGACGTACGGCATTGCCGCAATCTATGTTTCGCAGGCGCACATCCAGGTTGTGATCGTTGGGGAGGATGAACTAGCGGATCAACTTTATTCCAATGCGGGAACGATTCCTGCGCTCAACCAAGCGGTGCTGAAGTTCGCTTCGAACAAGGTCGTCCCGCAGTATCTGCCAGCTGCGTTGGCGACGACGATTCCTGCTTTGCCCGGGGTCAAGGAAGGAAAAACAGTTGCGGTAATCTGTTCCGATTTCAGCTGCCGCCCGCCGATCTCCGGCGTCGAGCAGTTGAAGCGCGATCTTCACCTCGCATTATCCCGACCCGATTACCATGCGCCAGTAAAAAAAGGCTGAAGATGTTTTTCACATTCATTCAGCCTAGTGAATTCTAAGGGCCGCAACACGCGGCTCCCGGTTGCGGGCAGGTCACGCTCGTGACCTTGCCCATTTTATTTTCCGCAGGAATGAAACGAGCACAGCGGTCCACCGTCGAATGATGTAGCCATTGGAGCAGAGGCCGCCAAACATGTGCAAGCCAAACCTACCACCAGGATTAACATCCTGATTGCACGTTGCATGGGTTGTTTCTCCTTGCGTGCAGGTTCCCTGGGAGCGGAAACCCCCACGGCCGGGAATTATACCCCCTGTATGCAACTTTTCTGGTGCAGCTACCTCGGAAAACCGGTTTACCAGTTCGGTTAAGTGGATTTGCAGGAGCCCGGGATGGTTAGTTTTTATCCTTGTAATTCAATGGGATAGAGGCATGGACCCATTTCGGGAGCTAGTTCCGAAATAGATTTTGCTAGAAGGGTGTGCCGTGTTCTTTTGCTTGATTTTGGTATTTGCAAAAACCGACTTCCAGAATGACGCCGAGTTTTCAGGAATCTATGAATTAACTTTTCCAGAAGGGCTAGGAGAGGAACGCGAAGAAGAAATCTGAGTCAATTCTTCGATTGCGGTAGGATCCGAGGCTGTATCTCCGTTGGTTCGTGAAAAAGCGCGGTCAACCATACTCTCAAACAACGGTATCAAGGAATCGCTCGACACCGGATGCTGTAAGTCGGTAAGGCCCTGCTCCCAGCGATGCGACTTAAGAAGGCTGGCGGAGGCGTCCCGGGCTGGGCTCTTCATCCAGGCATAGACCAGCCAAATCACGATGGCGCCGTTGTATGCCAACATATTAACCAGGCTTATCGTCGTTTCGGACACGTGATTACTGGAATACAAGGCCAGCAGAGCCAATTCCACTCCAGCAAAGCTGCCGAAGCCGAGAGCAATGCCAAAGCTGTGTTGTCGCCAAGTCACTCCCAGATAATTGGAAAAGACGAGCAGAAACAAAATTAAGCCGCACTGAATTACTCGCAAGCACCGCTGCACCGTAACCAGCGCCTGTATTACTGAACCCTGCTCGGCTGCGGGACTCGCAGCCGCCACAACCCCGGCGACCAACAACATGACCAAAGCGGCCCACTTAAACAATACGGACCCGAGGTCTTTAAGCGTGTGGTAGGGCCGGAAAATGTCCAGAAAAATTTCGTGAATAACCTTGAAGCCCACCGCCAGGCTGATCGCGGCGCAAGTCCAATACATGCAGACGTAATAGCGCGCATAGCCCAACTGGAACATAGGAAACAAAACCGCAAAGATCAAAATCTGCGAAACAATGTAGGCAAAAAACACAGGAAAAATCTTATGCAGCTTGCGATAAAACATGACCGCCGCAACTGACAGTTGCAGTAGTGGGTGAGCGATCCATAAAGCCAGCTGGATTTTGGGGTTCATCGGGCTGCTCTACTGTCACCTTCTAATGGCAAGGCGGACAGACTACACCGGGCACTCTCCTCCTATGTAAACCTTACCAGTTCCCGTCCTACGGTCAATGACCGGAAGTAACTATAGGTAATGGTTACCAGGCAAACCCAAGCCCATTGTCCGAGCGGGTCAGCAAAGGTAGGTTGGAGAGAGGGCACACACGCCAGGTTGGAGGGTCACCGTGATTTACACGTCTGGCGAGGCCTGGATGTAGGCACGCATCATTCGGACTTCGTGATCCTTTTCATTGAGATCGTGCAACATGAGATCACGCAGCGAAACCAGTCCGCGTAGCTGTTTGCCATCGCAGATGGGTAGATGGCGAAAGCCGTGGCGCCGCATCAGGAGCATGCAATTCTCCGGAGTCTCCTCCGGACTTACGACGAGCGGGTCGCTGGTCATGACTTCGCCTACCCGGGTACTGTCGGCTTGACGTCCCTCCACCACTACTCGTTTCATGAGATCGCGCTCAGAAAAAATTCCTACTAACACGCCGTCGCGAAGTACAGGCACCGCCCCAATATTGCGCGCGACCATTGCTTTTGCCACATCCAGCACTGTCTGACCCGCATCCGCGCGATAGGTTTCTTGATTCTTGATGAGATCACAGATATGCATACATCACCCAAGCACAAGTTTCGAGCCAACGTGCAAACTGTATACAAGCGCGAGTATAGGACGAAAACGGACAGGGGAGAAGAGTACGCCGCCCACCGGATTGATCCGGGCGAAGGACAGAACCGGATCGCCAAATCACTCATTATCATCGAGATAGAAAAGGTCGAAGATACGGTGTCCCCGATCGAGCAGCAGCACGCGACCGCTATAAACGACTCGCTCAAGGTCGCTCGGCAGCCTCGCAAGTTTTTCTTCGCACACTAGCGGAAGAGGATAGACCTTATCTTGGAGTTCGGCGGGCAACGTCTCGCCTCTGCGAACCTGCCGATCCAAACCTGGCGGCAGTTCAGGACGTTCCGTGACGCCAGCTGGAAATGCCGCGCTGTTCTCATTCACGCAATCTCGGATCACTCTACGATCGCGCAGAGTGAATAACGGAGTGGAATCCTCAGGCTGCCGTGTCGCGCCCGTTTGATTGGAGTTCCGGCTTGGAACTTGCATCGGGACTTGCGTCGAGTCCTGATCGGGTTGAGACGGCGTTTGCTCCGCAGAGTTTTCTGTAATTGTTGCAGCAGATCCAGTCGTACTGGTGAATGTGAGCACAGTCTCTGGTTTAACGATTGCGGCACGTTTGCCTGTGGCTGCGGCCGCGCCAGCCCCGGCTGCGCCGCCAGCACCCGCGCCAATGGCGGCTCCCTTCCCACCTCCAGCAATTGCGCCAATAACGGCTCCCAGAGCGGCGCCTCCGCCAATCTTCCCCACGTTGCTTTTGGCATGAGATTCGCCTTTGATCACCAGCGGCTGTACTGCGACAGAGAAGGCAACCCTACCCGAACTCACGGTGGTCAGGACCAGGTCCAATTCTCCCGGTTCGGTGAGCCGGCCGGAACGATGCACGTCGCTGACGCGACCGCTTACATTAGCTCCCCTGGGATAGAGCTCCTTTCCATTGGCTTGGATTGGTTCATCGAGGGTTCCGTGGAAGATGTCTCCTGCCTCGCTCTCTTCACTGCTCAGCTGGTCAATGATGCGGACCTTGATCGAGGTTCCGGGAGGGATATCCCTGACCTCGTCTCCCAACCCAGGCAGAGCTAAGACAATTGTAAATAAACCGGCCATCATCAACGAACGATAGTTGGGGAACATCATGGACCTCACTCATTGGAATTTCTCAGCTAGCAAAGTTGCTTCTGTTAGATCGGATGCAAACGCCTATTCTCCTGGCTGCATCCGGTCGCCTCAAAACCTCACTGCCTGTTCCCAAGGAAAACAAAATAGGAACAGGCCCACAGAGCTGTAGGAATCGTGCCTCGGGCACGCGCTGTCAGAATTATGTTGTAGTCATCAGCAACCTCAATTTCATCGATCACCGAGGGCAGGGATTGTGATTGCACCACGGCAAGGTACTCCAGAAATTGATATATATCAGCGCCTCTGTATCCCTGTGTCACGAAGGAGATATCGGTATTTTCTCCGGTGAAGTGCCAGCCCAACGATGCAGCCAGCGCTACCGCACCTTCGTAGGCTTCTGCTGAAATCGCCTCCACCTGGGGATTGTCGAAAACGATCCGCAGCTTGCGCTCGTCTTCCCGGCTGAATTCGCGTACCTTGAGCGACCCCGATTTAGCGGAAGCCTTCCAGTCCACATGGCGCGCTGAATCTTCCGGCATGTATTCCCGAATGCGGTATAGATCGTTGCCACGCCCTCGCATGAAGGATGCAAACTCTCCGGTGATGAGGGGAAGCACTTCAAAGAATTCGTCCGTGGGTTCCACCGAAGGATAGACAATCACTTCGCGGGCCAGTGGCACCCGGCGCGTCTTAGTAAGGAAAGCAAAAGGAAAACGCGTGGCCAGGCCAAATCTTTCCTGCTGATAGCGCCCACGGCGCTCAAACTTGAGTTCGAGCTCTGAGATAAGCGATGCCCGAGCAGGGAGATAAGGAAAGTAAGCCGAGCCATTGAAGATGTTTGGCGACGCCGCCTTATCGATCAAGCGACGCAATTGACGGTCCGGAAGTCGGATCCATTGCTTCTCTGGGGGACGGCCTCGGGGGACCGTAAAGGTAGAAGGCAGCCAACGCCAGTGCCGAGTGGACTTGGCCTTTTCGAGCGAAACCACATTTACAGAAAACGACGGCAGCCACTTTCGTGAATTGCGCAAAAGAATTCTCGCCAATATCGAGCGGCCCGCGAAAACATGTTCGGGTAACCGGACATCCAGTTCGAGATTGCGCAAGACCAGGGCCGAGGCAAACCCGGAAACAACAATTGCGGCCAGCATGACGGCCACAACGATGTACAAAAGGTTGTTGCCGGTGTTCAAAGCCGCAATCCCGATCAGCAACACAGTGACAACGTAAATGATTCCCACGCGGGTCACGTCGTAATCGAATGCTTCTCGAATACGAACTGCACCAATCCGCCGAGCCAGGTAAGGCACGGTAGTCAAGCCAACGATCGTTGCCAACAGCAATGCCGCCGAAGCAAGAATGAGCATCGCCCACAGGTTCCCAGACTCGCGGGCCACGCTGGAGAAAATGGCGGCTGCGAAAGCCAGAATCAGTCCGGCGATTGCAAGCAGGAACCGTACCCAGATTTCCGGAACTCCTTGATGGAAAAAGCGAGCAAGTCGCTGGCTTTTCGAAAGAAACATTGAGTCCTGAAGAGTCATGGGATGGGACATCGGCCGAATTCGCTTACTGCGAGGTTAGCACCGCTATGGCAGGGCATCAATCACGCTCGCGTTGGCGGGAAAGGTGCCGCAACCACCTGCCAGCTCTGGCCGTGGCTTCCTCCGCAGTGCCGCTTATCTTCGGAAAATGTTGACGAAGCTTGGCGAGAAGATGGTGAGCCCAGACATATTCCGAAGAAAGGATGATCAAGCCTATAAGCAGAAACAATACACCCTGCAGGATCGGCAGGAACAAACCGACAATGCCCAGCAGGATGAAGCCCCATCCCACAATCAGGACCAGGACGCGTTTGATTCGAGCATTCATGCCCTATCGGCGTTAATCCGGTTGGCCTCCAGTACCCTTTCGCCGTTGTCGCCACCAGAAGAACACCGCGAGCAGAACTGCCGCCAACAGCACTGCGAGGTTGAAACCCTTCATGATCCGGGCGAGTTCGTCCCAGTGCCGTCCGAAAAAATATCCGACACTGGAAATAACAGTCACCCAGACCGCTGCGCCCAGGAAATTGAAAACCGCAAACTTGCGCCAGGGCATGCGGAGCACACCAGCCAAGGGCCCGGCGATGATGCGCATTCCGGCAATGAAGCGCGCAATAAAAATCGCGAAGGAGCCGTAGCGCTGAATCAAGCCTTCCCCACGCGCGATGGTGCGGTAAACGCGGGGAACCTTCCGGTAGCGTTCCAGCAGCGGTTTGCCACCGTAATGCCCGAGCAGGAAGCCGAGGTTGTCCCCGATGGTCGCAGCACAGACTCCGACCAGGATGATGTAAGGTAAGCGGAGACGATGCTCAGAATAGGCCAAAAAACTTGCTAACATCAGCATGGTCTCGCCGGGCACCGGAACTCCGGTGTTTTCCAGCAATAGCGCGGCCGCGACTGCCCAATAGCCGTAATGGGCGAGATATTCACGAAGCAGTTCAAAAAGGTGCTGTCCCATGTGCGATTTGTAAGATTCTTTTTCGGACGTCGATGGCTAAATCTTTGTCGTCGGTCGCCACAAACGCTTAAGAGGATTGCTCGAGAAACTCCACCACCACTCGATTGAATTCTTCCGGCACTTCTTCATAGGGCAAGTGCCCTACCCCTTTTAACATCACCACACGACAATTTTGGAAATGCTTCAGTAATTCGTGGGCGGACTCAGGCGTCACCGCTCTGTCCACACTACCCCAAACCATCAGTGTCGGAATGTGATTGATGCGCGGCAGCATGCTCTCGAGTTGCTGCAAATCCCGGTTCCAGGATCGCAGCATGGCGAGTGTGTTTATGAATGCACCGGGGAGGGCAAATGGTGCGGAGTAGCCCTCGAGTGTCCCCGGACGGATGCGCCGCGCGTCGCCGAAGAGACGACGCAAGATGAAATCGTGCGTCATCGTCAGGCGAGGAGCGAGACGAAGAAAGAGCGGCGTGATTGGCCGACTACTCAGGAAATTAGCGCGCCGTTTTCCGTGCGGCGACCAGGGATTGACTGGATTTACAAGAATCAGACGACGCACTCTCCGAGGCGCAATCGCAGCCGCCATCATTGCTACAGCGCCGCCTTGAGATGTTCCCAGCAAATCGCACGATTCCAGTCCCACGACATCGAGAAATCGCAACAAACGTTCGGCGCTTGCCTTCAGGCAACAATCGAGATCGGCCGGTCGCTCGGAGAATCCTGCTCCCGGCATGTCAACGGCATAGACTGTAGCTTGGTGTGCCAGCACGGGCATAGCAAATCGCCAGGAGAAGGAATATCCCAGCAACCCATGCAGCAGTAGCAGCGGCGGCCCGGAACCGCTGCGCAGATATCGCACGCGGATTCCGTCCAGACTGACCCCCTGTTCTTCGACTGAGTGGATTGCTTCCAGATTAGTTTCCGGGCCCAATGTGCCTTTCATTGCGGTCTATTGTGGCGCTGCTGTTTCGGTCTCGGATGTTGCCGGATTCTCACTTGATTTCCGCCGCTTCTTGCCCAGTAACTTCTTCAGGACTCGCATACCTTTGTCCACATGCTTCTCCTGGAGCAAGAATGGAGGCAGAAATCGCAACACGGAATCCTGAGTACTGTTGAATAAAACTCCCTCGGCGAGCGCCTCTTCCACGAGCGGGCGGGCCGGGATATCCAACTGGAGGCCTTGAATCAAACCCCGGCCTCGAACTTCCTGTGCGGCGGCATCTCGGTCAACTATCAACTTCAACTGTTCCTTCAGGTAGTTTCCAACACGTACGACATTCTCCAGGAGCTTTTCCTCCTCCAGGATGGCGAGATATTCCAGAGCAACGCGGCAGGCCAGCGGCCCGCCTCCGAAGGTTGTCCCGTGTTGGCCTGGAGAAATGGCGGACGCGAACTCCTCCCTTGCGAGAAATGCTCCCAGGGGAAGACCGGCGGCGATTGGTTTCGCGATAGCCACAATGTCAGGCATGACTCCGAAGGTCTGGAAGGCAAAAATGTTTCCGGTGCGGCCGAGTCCGCACTGAATCTCATCAAAAATCAGCGCCGCACGATGACGGTCGGCGGCCGCCCGGCATTCCTGCAAGAAATCCACCGAGCATTCGTATACACCGCCTTCTCCGAAAATAGGCTCCAGCACGATGGCGCAGGTATTTTCATCCACTGCCGCACGTAGCGCTTCAATATTGTTTTGTGGAACAAATTTCACATCGTCCAGCAGCGGTTCGAACCCCTTGCGGTATTTCTCCTGGCCGGTAAGAGACATAGCGCCAAAAGTTCGTCCGTGATAGGAACCTTGCAGGGCCACTAATCGGCTTTTGCTCTCACCTGTCCGATGTCCCGCCAGCCGGGCCAGCTTGATGGATCCTTCAATCGCTTCCGTACCGCTGTTAGAGAAGAATGCTCGCTGCAGACCGGAAAGCCCGCAAAGCTTCTCCGCCAGCTGGCCCTGATATTCGTTGTAATAGAGATTTGAGAGATGGATAGCTCGGGCAGCCTGCTCGCGAATGATCTTCACGATTCGGGGATGGGCATGTCCCAACGCATTAACTCCTAAGCCGGCAACAAAATCCAGATAGCGTCGGCCTTCGAGATCGTAGAGAAAAATACCTTTGCCGCGCGCCAGCACGACAGGGTAACGGTTATAGGTCTGCAGCAGAAAACTGCGTTCGCGCTCGAGAATCCCGCTGCTATCGTTCATGAGGAATGATTCTAACTGTAAATCCCCGGATACGGCTGCGCCACTAGAATTGGCTCGCCGTTGCTGACAACATCCCTCAACCGCTCACGTCGGAGAATGGCCCATCATTTTCGTTGCTCCGACGGATTGATAAGAGAGATACTTATGCGAGAACCGCCGTGATGGCACCCGCGATGACAAGCGACATGCGGAAAACCGGAATCGACGTCGTCGGCGACGTACCTTGGGGTGCACATTTTTGTCTCTTCTACGAGACGCCAGCGGATCTCCTCGAAACATTGGTTTCCTACTGCAAAGCTGGATTACAAAGCCATGAGTTCTGTCTATGGGTAGTGGCCGAGCCCCTGACGGAGGAAGATGCCAGACGCGCATTGAAACGAGTTATGCCTGACTTTGATCAATACGTGGTTGACCAGAGCATAGAGATTGTCCCGGCTCGCGACTGGTATCTCCAAGATGGCGCGTTTGATCTCGAGAGAGTGATTGACGGTTGGAACGAGAAACTCGCGCGCGCATCCGCCAAAGGTTACGCTGGCGTGAGAGTGACGGGAGATACCGCCTGGCTCGAAAAGAAGGACTGGAATGACTTCTGTGAATACGAAGACTCACTCAACCAGGCTGTCGTCAATCAGCGCCTGTCGGTTCTATGCACGTACCCGCTCGCCAAATGCGGAGCTGCTGAAATCCTGGATGTGGTACGAACCCATCAGTTTGCCGTAACCAAGCGACGTGGGGGTTGGGACGTTATCGAAACCGCCGGGCACAAACAAGCTAAGGCTGAAATCAAGCGCCTGAATGAGGAACTGGAGCAGCGTGTAATAGAACGTACCAGCGAACTGACCTCCGTCAACAGCGAACTGATAAAGGAAGTACTCCAACGTCAGCGCGCCGAGGAGGCGCTGCAGCGGAGTGAGACCTATCTAGCGGAAGCACAGAGAGTGAGCCATGCCGGCAGTTTCGGCTGGAGCGTTTCCAGTGGGCATATCGTCTGGTCAGACGAAACGTTTCGAATTTTTGAATTCGACCCAGCCGTCAAACCTACAGTGGAACTCATAATGCACCGAACCCATCCGGAGGACAGGGCCTTCCTGCAAGAAACCCTCGATCAAGTGGCACGGGATAGGAAGGCTTTTGATTTTGAACATCGGCTGCTGATGCCGGATGGCTCGCTGAAGTACGTTCGAGTTGTGGGTCATCCCTCAACAAACCATGAATCGGGCAACTTTGAATTCGTGGGGGCGGTAACGGATATCACGGATCGCAAGCGAGCAGAGGAGGCACTACGGCGGAGCGAGGGTTATTTAGCTGAAGCGCAAAGGCTGACCCAGAGTGGAAGTTGGGCTTGGAATGTGCGTACCGACGCTCGCTTCTGGTCGCAAGAGACCTTTCGCATCTTTGGCTGTGACCCCGAAAAAGTGAAGCCCACATGGTCGGACATCCTCGAACGAGTTCACCCTGAAGATCGACCAGCAGTCGTGCAGAGAACGGAAATGGAGACCACACAGAGAGTAGATTCTGAGATTGATTTTCGAGTTGTTCTTCCCGACGGAGGAATAAAGCACCTGCACTCTATCGCTCACCCTGTGATGGATGAGTCAGGCGAAATCACTGAGATCGTCGGCACCTTGATGGATGTAACCGAACGCAAGCGGGCGGAGGCGCTGCGTGACGGGGAGAGCCATATTTTGGAAATGATAGCGCGCGATGCTCGGCTGGAGGAAACACTGGAGAATCTGGTGCGCGTTGTGGAAGCCCAATTTGCCGGCTTGCTTTGCTCAGTCCTGCTCCTCGACGAGGACGGGCAGCACGTGCGGCACGGCGCTGCTCCCAGTCTTCCCCAGCCTTACACCGACGCCATCGACGGCCTTTGCATCGGACCGAAGGCGGGATCATGCGGCACCGCGATGTATCGAAGAGAACCTGTTGTCGTCGCCGACATTCTCCAGGATCCGCTCTGGGAATTGTATCGAGAAGTGGCCAAGCCCTATGGGTTCCGCGCCTGCTGGTCCACTCCCATACTTGCACATTCGGGCGAGGCACTGGGTTCATTTGCCATGTATTACCGCGAACCGCGCAGTCCGAGTCCAGCTGAGACCCGCGCCCTGGAAATGGCCACCCACCTCGCCGGCATTGCCATTGAACTCAAGCTGGCGCGTGAAGAGCGCGAGAGATTGCGTCAGGCCCGAGCGGATCTGGCGCACGTGACCCGGATGACCACAATGGGAGAGCTAACCGCCTCGCTGGCGCACGAAATCAAGCAGCCGATTTCCGCAGCGGTGACAGACGCCAAAACCTGCTTGCGATGGCTTCGGCGCGATGACCCCGACGTGGCAGAGGCAGGCGAAGCCGCATCCAGGCTCATCAAAGATGTAACGCGCGCGGCCGACATCATTAGCGGGATTAACTTAATGTTCAAGAAAGGCGCTCCACAGCGGGAGTTGGTTGATATCAATGAACTCATTCAAGAAATGATTGTGCTGCTGCGCAGTGAGGCGAGCCGGTATTCGATTTCGATCCACTGCGACCTTGCCAACGATCTTCCCCAAATCATGGGCGACCGTGTGCAATTGCAACAGGTTTTTATGAATCTCATGCTCAATGGCATCGAAGCCATGAAGGACATGGGTCCTGGAGGTGAACTTACGATCACGTCGCAATACGACAATCGTCAACTCGTGATCTCGGTCGGCGATACCGGCATTGGACTACAGCCGGAACAGACCGGGCAAATCTTCGATGCATTCTTTACCACCAAACCTCAAGGTACCGGCATGGGACTCCCCATCAGCCGCTCCATCATCGAATCGCACGGCGGCCGCTTGTGGGCCAGCCCCAACCCCGGACGGGGCGCAACGTTTCAGTTCACCTTACCCAGCGAAGGCGCGTTGCATCAGGTGGCCTAGCCAGTTACTGTCGCGTTGAATGCGAGACAAGTCTGTTTCGGCAGGCTGATCACCGCTCCGAGGGCTGCGATCACGTCTGTGACTGTGACGATGAACGTCAAAATCCCCGCCCAAGCAGAGCTTGGCCGGGGCACCTCTGTCGTGCCTCATGATCTTGCATTGGCTCGCCACGTGGAAAGCGACAGAGGACTTCAGGTAGCTATCCCCTGTCATTGCAACCACCCACATCCTGTGTTAGCTTCAGCAAACAGCAGAGGTTAGCTTGCAAGCAACAGTGCCTGCCGGGCTGGATCGCAAAGAAGCGGAAATTTACCTGCGGCTCGATCCAAAACGGCTCCCAAAACACATCGCCATCATCATGGACGGTAACGGACGGTGGGCACGTCGCCGTCATCTGCCTCGCGTGGCAGGGCACCGTGCTGGTGTGGCATCCGTGCGCTCAACGGTCGAAACCGCTGCGCGGGTGGGAATCTCGGCGCTAACGCTGTATGCGTTCTCCGAAGAAAACTGGAAGAAGCGTCCCAAGAGCGAAGTGGATTTTCTCATGGGACTGCTGTGCCGCTATCTGCAGCAGGAAGTCCCGACGCTGAACAAGAACCGTATCCGGCTGGAATACATTGGACGGCAGCAGGAACTTCCGCCGACAGTTCGCTCCAAAATGGAGTGGGCGCGCCAAGCCACTGCGCACAACACCGGAATGGTGCTAACCCTGGCTCTCAACTACAGTGCCCGTAGCGAACTGGTAGATGCATTTCGCTCCATCGTGGATGGGGCGGCGCGCAACGGCGGGCTTGATCATCTGGAGATTGATGAGGATTCGGTGTCACGTCATCTCTACACCCGGCATTTGCCGGATCCCGATCTGGTCGTCCGCACCAGCGGCGAAATGCGGTTGAGCAATTTTCTTCTCTGGCAGCTGGCTTATGCCGAGATCTATGTCACTCCTACACTGTGGCCGGAATTCCGTGGCGCTCACCTGCTGGAAGGCATCGCGGAATATCAGAAGCGCGAACGACGCTACGGTGGCTTGGCCGATGGCCACTCTGACCATCACTCCCCGAAGTCGGTCCGGAGCTGAGGCGGCTTGCAGCTACTGAAACGAATCGCCACCGCAGCGGTTCTGATTCCCATTGTTCTGGTCCTCATCCTGCGCGCGCCTATCCCGGTTTTGGCGTTCGTCGCGGCATTCGTAGCTCTGCTCACTGTAACGGAGCTTCTCAAGTTGGCGGAGGCTTATGGCATCCGGCCTTTCTATCGTCCGACGTATGTTTTTGTCGCGCTGTACTTCGTGTTGCTGGCGATTCATCCGCGGGACGACAAGCCTCTATTGTCGACTGCGATCTTTATCTACAGTACGGGGTTCGCTGCTGCCATCGCAGCATTCGTGTTTCTCGTAATTGGAATGCGAAACATTGATCTTCGAAGATCGTTTCCCGCAGCGGCCGTTTCTGTATTTGCCTTTTGCTACGTCGCACTCCCGTTAGGATTCCTTGTGCAAGTTCGCGAGCAGTGGTCGGGAGCGTTCCTTCTGCTTTACTTGCTCTTAGTGGTCTGGGCAGGAGACATTTTTGCTTATTTCGTAGGCCGTTCGCTCGGACGTCATTTCATGTCACCGCGGATTAGTCCGAAGAAGACCTGGGAAGGGGCGCTGGCGTCGATGTTGGCGAGTCTGGTGGTGGGAATGTTGCTCTACCACTACGCGCTTCCCATCAGCACCGCACTGCTGAATGCGCATCTGATCGAACAGCGGGACGGTTTCTTTGCATTGCAGAAACCGCCGCTATGGCCGGCTCTGTTGCTTTCCGCAGCCATCAACATCGCCGCGCAGCTTGGAGATCTGGTGGAATCGTTGATCAAGCGCGGCGCCAGCGTGAAAGATTCAGGAGCTCTTCTTCCCGGGCATGGAGGAATGCTTGACCGCATTGATGCCCTGCTCTTTGCCGCTCCAGTGCTGTGGTACTATGCGGCTTGGCGCGTCATGCAATAGCCTCGAGTTCCCCTGGCCGCGCAGGACTACACTCCATTCATGAGAAGTATTTCTATCCTGGGCTCAACCGGCTCGATCGGCCGCAGCACTCTTAATGTAGTCGAGTCCTATCCCGGGCGTTTTCAAATTGTTGCTTTGGCCGCCGGTCGGAACTTGGAAACTGCACTGCAACAGGTGCAGCGCTGGAAACCGCGACTGGTCTCCGTGGCCGCCGAAAAAGATGCGGAAACTCTTCGGAAGAGTCTAAAAGCATCCGGAGTCTCCGGCGTGGAAGTGGCATACGGCTCCACAGGAACGGTTCGCGTTGCCACGCATCCCGATGCCGACTTTGTAGTCAGCGCCATCGTGGGCGTAGCAGGACTGGAAGCTACTTACGAAGCCGTACGCGCGGGCAAAACCGTTGGCCTGGCAAATAAAGAATGCATGGTTGCCGCTGGAGAGCTGATCACCGCCGAAGCCCGGCGGCAGGGTAAACCCCTTTTGCCCATCGACAGCGAACACAATGCGGTCCATCAATGCTTACGTGGCGGAAGAATAGAGGAAGTAGAGCGCATTTGGCTAACCGCCTCGGGTGGCCCCTTTCGAAACACGCCTAAATCAGAGTTTTCCTCAATCAGCGTAGAGCAGGCTTTGGCGCATCCAACATGGAAGATGGGTCGCCGGATCACGATCGATTCCGCGACCTTGATGAATAAGGGATTTGAGGTGATCGAGGCCTGTCGTTTGTTCGATCTGAAACCCGAGCAGGTCAAGGTGCTGGTGCATCCGCAGTCGACGATTCACTCCATGGTGGAGTTTGTAGATGGCAGCATACTTGCTCAGTTTTCGGTGACCGATATGCGACTGCCTATTCTGTATGCGTTAACTTATCCAGAGCGCATCAGGTCGGATATGCGCTTCCCAGTCATGGACTTACGGCACATCGAATTCGCCCCGCCAGATATGGAAAAATTCCCTTGTCTGGCACTTGCCTATGAAGCGGCAGGGGCAGGAGGAGCGAAATCTGTTGCACTTAATGCCGCGGACGAGGTCGCCGTGGCCGCGTTCCTGGATGGCCGCATCCGATTCGATCAGATTACTATCGTTATAGAAAAGGTCCTTAATGAAACGAAAAGTGTGAAATTGGAATCTATAAAGAGAATACTGGAAGCAGATGCTGGGGCGCGTAAGGCCGCGCAAGAGAAAGTTCAGCAATTGAGTAACAGGTCTGCCGGATTGCGTCCGTCACCAGCATTGCGAGGGGACTAATACAACATTTATGTCCGGATTCTTAATAGCCGTCGCTGCCGTAGCCGTGGTTCTGGGATTCATGATCCTGATCCACGAATTTGGACACTACGCCGCCGCCAAGTTGCTGGGCGTGCGCGTGGAGGTCTTCTCCATTGGTTTTGGTAAACGTCTCCTCGGATTTCGGAGAGGCGAGACGGATTACCGCATTGCCGCAATTCCTCTGGGCGGCTACGTCAAGATGAGTGGCGAGAACCCCATGGACGCGCGCACTGGAGATCCAGCGGAGTTCATGTCGCATCCGCGCTGGCATCGTTTCATCATCGCCATCGCCGGTCCAGCCATGAACATCCTGCTTGCCATCGGCTTGCTCACCGTCGTCTACATGGTCCATTTCGAATATCCGGTATACCTGGATCAGCCCGCGGTGGTTGCCTGGGTCGAACCGGACTCGCCTGCGGCCAAAGCGGGATTGCAAATGGGCGATCGCATCGTCCGCATCGACGGGATCCAGAATCCTACCTGGGAACAAGTCGATCCCAAAGTGATGCTCAATCCCGATCAGCCGCTGGAAATCACCTTCCAGCGTGGCAACAAGCAGTTTGAAACCACGATAGTGCCCGAAGCTGCCGGCACTTCGCAGATGGGTTATGTGGGATGGGTTGCCGACCAACCCAATACAGTCACCGATCTTGAGGCGGGCATGCCGGCGGAGAAAGCCGGCGTCAAGGAGGGAGACGTAATCGTCGCCCTCGATGGGAATCCTGTCCCGGCCATTGCGGCAATGATTCAGGCTCTCAAGCAGACCAAAGATAAACCGGTTGAGCTGACTGTGCTTCGCGACGGGAAACCTATGACATTCCGTCTACAGCCGGTTCTGGCCGACGTGCAAGGCGTAAAAGAGAAACGTTATCGCATCGGCATTCAGAGCATTCCCACCAAAGTGGGGAAATTGCCTCTCGCCGCGGCCTTTCAACGGTCGCTCGAGGACAATAAAAAGAGTTCGATGTTGATCCTCGAGTTGCTGCAAAAGCTGGTGCGCGGCAAAGTCTCGCTCCGCACCGTCGAGGGACCAATCGGAATCGGCCGCGCCGCCGGACAGGCCGCCAGCGAAAAGGGCTGGACCCCTCTGATGGGCCTCACGGCTGCGATCAGTTTGAACCTCGGCATCTTTAACCTGTTGCCCATTCCCATCCTCGACGGCGGTGTCATTCTGCTGTTGTTCGTGGAGAGCCTGATGCGCCGCGATATCAGCCTGCACATCAAGGAGCGGATTTATCAGGCGGCGTTCGTCTTCCTGGTATTGTTCGCGGTAATGGTGATTTATAACGATCTGGCCAAGACGCTTCCGGGTATGATGCAAAGATTGCCTTAAATTCTGAACCACAAAGGACACGAAGGTACACAGAGAAATTCCTTGGTGCGCCTTCGTGTCCTTTGTGGTTCACAATTCTTGTAGGAAGCAATACTCCCTCAGCCCTCTCGATGGCCTTATCCGTTGTGTCCACATGCTAAACTAGAGTTTCCGCATGGCTAACATCCAGCGTAGGAAAACCGTTACGGCGTCGATTGGCGGAGTGCGCGTAGGCTCCGATGCCCCAGTTGTGGTGCAATCGATGACCAACACCGATACCGCCGACATCGCTTCGACAGTCCAACAAGTCGCGGCCCTGGCTCGTGCAGGTTCCGAGCTGGTTCGGGTCACCGTCAATAACGATGAAGCTGCCGCCGCGGTCGCGCCCATTGTCGAGCAGCTTGAGCGTCAGGACGTGCGTGTCCCCATCATCGGCGACTTCCATTACAACGGACACATCCTGCTGAAGAAATATCCCGAGTGCGCCCGCGCGCTGGCCAAGTATCGAATCAATCCCGGAAATGTCGGCATAGGCCGAAAAGACAATTCCAACTTCCGCACCATGATCGAAGTCGCGGTCGAAAATCAGAGACCAGTTCGCATCGGCGTCAACTGGGGATCACTCGATCAAGCGTTGCTCACCCGCATGATGGACGAAAACTCACGCTTGCCCGAGCCCAAAGACGCTCGCGAAGTCACTATGGAAGCGATGGTAGTGAGCGCGCTGACTTCGGCGAAGCTCGCGGAACAATACGGCTTGCTTCCTGAGCAGATTATTTTGAGCGCGAAGGTCAGCGGCGTACAGGATTTGATTGACGTCTACCGCTCACTGGCGATGCGCTGCGATTATCCGCTGCACCTGGGATTGACCGAAGCTGGCATGGGAGCAAAAGGTATTGTCGCTTCCAGTGCCGCTCTGGGCGTGCTGTTGCAGGAAGGTATCGGTGACACCATTCGCGTCTCGCTGACTCCCGCGCCCGGTGGCGATCGCAGCGAGGAAGTGCGCGTCGCTCAACAGATTTTGCAATCGCTAGGAATTCGGAGCTTCACTCCGCAAGTCACCGCTTGTCCAGGATGCGGCCGCACCACCAGCACTTTCTTCCAGGAGATGGCTGAGCAGATTCAATCTTATCTGCGCGAACAGATGCCTTTGTGGAAGGGACGATACACCGGAGTCGAAGAGATGAAGGTTGCCGTGATGGGCTGTGTGGTCAATGGCCCCGGCGAATCGAAACACGCGAGTCTCGGGATCTCGCTGCCCGGAACTTTCGAAGAACCCAAGGCGCCGGTGTACGTCGATGGACGCCTGTTCACTACGCTAAAGGGCGACAGAATCGTCGCCGAGTTCCTTCAGATTCTGGACGACTACGTAGAATCGCACTACGCGCCCAAAGTCGAAGTCGCCACCAAAGTTTAAAAGCACACTGGCTAGTGGCCAGTTTCAACCCGTCACCGGATAGCGACCGTAGCGCCGGCGTCCCACCGACCCAGACTCCTACCGCACAGCTACTTTAAGCAGCGCCAAGGCAGTTATAAGCCACAACGCAAAACCCGCCATGTTAAACCCAATCCGCCACTTCATGCTATCAATGATGTAATTGTATTTCGCATCCATAACCCACTCTCCTGCTGTCTCCTATTGGACGTGACAACTAGCCAAACGTTAGTGAACCAGTGGTCAGTTGTCGGTGGCCAGTTTCGACTCGTCCCGGTTGGCCACTGGCCACTAGCCACTGACACTGTTACGGATGTCCTCGACGGAAAGTTCCCCGGCAGGATCAAATTCTAAGCAAGCAACGACAGATTGGAATTAGAAACATCACCCAGCGGATCGGCAAAATTCTTAAGCTCCGGATAATGCTGCAACAGCGTTTCCGGCGCCTTCACGCGTTGTCCAGTGAGCATGTGTTTCAGTTGCAGCGCATTCACTCCGGCCTTGGCTTCGAAGTGATTGTTGGCGACGACGTAAGTGACTTCCGCTTTGCGGGCGATGCGTTCAATTTTATCTTTCCAGTCAGTCAGTTCGTTTTCGCTGTAGAGATAGTTGTAGCGATCGTCGCGCTTCTCCGATTCGAACCACTGATCATAATTTCGTCCGTGCAGCCGCACGTATCCCACAGCCGACGTAACGTGTTCGGTGGCTTCGAGCGAGCGTCCAATTACGGGTTGGTCGATATTGCAGAAGGCAACATTTCTCTGCGCGAAAGAACGGATGGTCTCGGGATTGTCCCAGCTCGCATGCCGCACTTCGACCACGCAGGGATACTCGATGAACTGTCGCAGCAGCACCTCGAGGTATTCGCGGTTCAGGCTTGTATTCTTGTAAGAAACCGGAAACTGGATGAGCAACGCTGCCAGCTTCCCTTCCGAGGCCAGCGCCTCCAACCCTTCGCGAGCCAGCATTTCGTCTTCATCGCTGGGCTTGATAGTGGCGGCTGAGGTTGGTTCCATCACCGCGAATGGAGAATGTGTAAAAGAACGATGCAGTTTCGCGGTGAACACAAAATCTCGATTCACTGCGAACGCCTTGCGCGCCCACACCTTCGCCAGCTCCGGCTTGATGTGCCCATAAAAAGACGTATTAATCTCCACCAGATCGAAGCACTGCGCCAGATATTCCAGCGGATGTTCCCTTCTACGCTGCATCCCAGGAGGATAAAACACCCCTTCCCAATCCTTATAAGACCACCCAGCAGTACCGATACGGATTTGCGGAGATACTTCCATGAAGGTAATTGCAGGTTAGCACAAGCCGAATTTGTGAGGCGAGACGAGTCGACGTCCGTCGTGCTGGCCAGCGCCTCGGGGAGGGCACGACCTCAGTCGTGTGGGGCGTTTGATAAGGGCGCGACTTCAGAGGTGGATTGTTTGGGAAGGGCACGACTTCAGTCGTGCCGTTTGGTCCAAAGACCGATCGGCTTTAGCCGCTGGGGTTAAGCTTGTTCGAGCCGTGCACAATGGAATCAATAAAAAACCACCGCGATCCAATACACACCGCCGGGATAGCTAGCCGTCCGCGAATAGCAGGCTCCTACCGCAAACGCCCGAAGGCCACGGTCTGCGACTGTTTTTGCCGCGTTGCCTGGCAGAACCTCAGGTTGCATGATGGTGTAGCGCAAAAAATACTGTCCTGGATTTGACGACACATTGAGAGAATCCGCCTGAGCCATGGAACAAGCGGCCGCGCGGGCGGCTCTGCCATCTAGTCGCTGCAATGGGGCGCCATCGGATCTCTCTCGCATGCGCATTACGCTCTCTGCCGCCATGTTCTCGGCTTGCTGCGAGGTGTTGATTTGCGAGCCGTGTCCGAAATCCTGCACTAGATAGAGCGAATCGCCGCTGCGAACCACGCCGAAGCCCGCAACGTTGTACGCCGGATTCAACAGGTTTTCCCGATGCGGAGGCGAATGCATCAGGTTGTCATGAACCTCGTCCACAGTTGCGGCGTACGCCACGTTTTCTCCAGCCCGATCAAGATGCAGAGGAGTAGCGGCTGTCAATCGCTGATGAACCGAGGCCTCGCTGGAAAACTGATGTGAAAGCTGCTGCTGTGCAGCCATAGCGGCGGCATGTTCCCGCGCAGCTCGAGTCAGTCCTTCATCCCATTGAAGCGGAGGAACTCCTGCTTCTGCTCGCACGTGATTGGCCAGCGCCAAGAGTTGGTTCTCGGCATCCGCCTCGTTGGCGAATGAAAATTGATATGCGGGCGCAGCGGACTGTACGAATGCAGCGGGTTTCGGCTTTCGAGTTTTGGCTGGAGCGGGACCGCTTGTCAGGAAAATCGCCAGCGCGACAGTGAGGACCCGGATCATAAAAAACGCACCATGTATTTAGGTGCTAAACAAAGCCGAAGTTTTGCTTTGCTTCTCACAGGCTAGCCTCTAGAATCGTGAGAAGCACCTTACCATGGGGACATTACTGCTGGGCTCGCTGCTCCTCCTGAACCTAGTCCTTTTGGCACTCGTCGCGGGAATTTTCCGCCGTCTCTCGCGCGCGTCACAAGTTGCTGAAATCACGGACCTTACCCGGGAGTCAGTGGCGCTGCGCGAATCCCTTTCCCAAAGGTTCACTGCCGCCACGGCCGACATGGCTATGCGTCTGGAGGGCACTAAGGGAGACCTGCGCGAAGGCGTGACCGACCGGCTAGCCGAGGGGTTCAAAGAAATCCGCAACTCGGTGGAAGCCCAATTAACCAGCGGGCGCCGTGAGCAGACCCAGGATCTTCGAGCGGCACGGACTGAAATGACCAGCTCGCTGGCGCTCACCACTGCCCAACTCAAAGCCGAAATCGATAATTTCAATCAAAGCACGGCTCAGTCTTTGGAAGCTATCCGCGATCGCGTCGATACCAGGCTGCTTGCCATCACCGATCAGGTACAAGCAAAGCTCGATCAGAACATTAAAGAAGGTTTCGCGCAGTTTGAAAAAGTGCAACAGCATTTGAAAGCTGCGGAAGAACAGTTACGTGAAGTCGGCGCGCTGGGACACTCCATCAACGATTTAAACAATCTTCTCAAGCTGCCTCACTTGCGAGGAACGTTTGGCGAGGCCAGCCTGGAGCGCCTGTTGTCCGACTTTCTGCCCGCGCATATGTTCGAAATACAATCTTCTCCTGGTGACGGCGGCGGGCGCGCCGACGCCATGATTCAATTCCCGGACCGTCGTCTTCCCATTGACGCCAAGTTTCCCCGCGAGCAGGTGCTCGCACTGTTTGAAAGCAATGTGGAAGCTGAGATTGAAGCTGCCCGTCATGAATTTGTGCGCGTGATGAAAACTGAAGCAAAACGCATCAAGGCATACATCCAACCAGAAAACGGCACCACCGACATTGCGTTGATGTATCTGCCCAGCGAGACGCTTTACATGGAAGCGATCCGCAACCGCGACCTCGCCGACTGGCTCAATCAGCAGCACGTGTTTCCCGTATCGCCGAATACCCTACTAATGACGCTGCAGACCATCGCCCTGGTGCACAAATGGTATGAGGTCGCCAGCCGCTTCGAGAAGAGCCGCCTTGAACTGGCTAAAGCGCAAAAGTCTTTCGATTATTTCCAGAATCACTTTGAAAACGTCGGCAAGAGTTTGAACAAAGCTCAAGAAGCCTTTGAGACCGCGCAACGCCACCTGAAGACTTATCGCGGACGGGTCACAGTCCTGAGCGGCCAGGAGCAATTGGAACTGGACGCCAAAAACGCCGAAGAGTCCCCACCGCTAACGGACAAAGCCACCGCCTAGATTTAGCCTCTGTAAGTGTGGCGCGGGCGCCCCCGCCCGCGTGCCTTTATGAAGGCTTGTAATCCTGAGCGGATCGGCAGCTTCGCAAAGCGGAAACTGCGGCGAAGTCGAAGGACCCCTAATCCCTCAAGCGCATGACCGGCGGCATCAAGGCATTCTCACGATGCACGTTCAAGTGACACGAACGGGATAAGTCATAAGGCCCAGCATCGCTCGTCAACTGCGCTTTCAATTTTGCTTCTTCCTTTGTTTTCTCCTATCCCGATCAGCCGCACCCGCCCGACCTGTTCAGCCATGATTTGCCTCAGTCTGCCGGACGACGCGCGATCCTGCTTCCCGTGGTCTGCGCGCAGTTAAACCGTAATGCTTCACGTCCTTCCAGTCTGCATTTGGATATTCCTATATGTACAGACATGCACGTACAAATGTTTCCACGTGGAACATTATTTCAATTTGCGCACACGCGCTCGGAGAGACACCCACTAGGCTCCCCGCTTGGCTTTCAACTCCACCAGCAACTGCTCAATGCGGTCTTCTTTTTCTAGAGCAGCCAGGCGCTCTTCCACGTTATCGCCGGCAATTTCGGATTTGGCCTGGCTCATAGCTTCGCTGTGCGCGACTTTGCGCTTCATACGATCGAACGTTGCCGCTTTGGAATTGTCGCCGATGGCAAGCTTAGCGTCGCTCGCTTTACCCACCGCACGGGCGCGTCGATGCTGCGCGATCAGCAAATCGGCTTTGGCCTGCGCCTCGGTGAGTTTCTGTTCCAGTTGACGCAAGGCCGTCTTGAGATTTTCTACTTGCGCTTTCTGGTCGGTGACTTGCTGGCCGAAGCCATCACTCAAATCGCGGCAACTCTCCACGCGTTGGAGAGCGACGCGGGCCAGGTCATCTTGTTTCTTGTCCACGGCCAGTTCGGCCTTGCGCATCCATTCCGACACTTTGTCTCCATTTTCTTTCTGCTTCTGTTCCAGCAAATGCTGATCGGCGATGGCAATGGCCACCTGCGTCTTGACTTGCAGTAGCTGGTTCTGCATGTCGATGATTACCTGCTTGATCATTTTTTCCGGATGCTCAGCCTTGTCGATCAGGTCGTTAAGATTGGCTCGGACTAATGTTGAGACTCGCTCTAGTAGTGCCATGGTGAACTCCCTTCTTTCAATCGTTGGTGCTTAGGATTTTGGTCTTAGACTTGTTGCGTGACATGGCGCCGCCGATCGCGACTCCAACCGCGATGCCGACGGCCAGCCAAAAGCCTCCGGTACCGAGAGCGACGGCTACGGCGGCGCCGATACCCGCGCCCAGCGCGATCCCCAGACCGATTTGCATCGATGGTTTGTTCATATCGAAATCCTCTACGGCAAAATTCCTCGCAAGAAACAAGGGGCGAGCACCAGCCCGCCCCATCCCAATTTATGCTGCGGCTGCGCCTTTGTTGTCGTTGTCAGTTGGTGGAAGTACATCCGGCTTCGGTGCGTGGTCCCCGATGAGGCGCACTTTGGAGAACAGTTCGTGCATACTCATTCCGGAAAGTGTTTCAAACAGTGCCGGCACTTGCGCCGCCATCTTGGCAATGTCGCCCGTAATTTTGTTCATGCCGGCGGCATCGCCATTTCCGGTGGAGACGATGGTGATCTTGTCCACGTTGGCCAGCGGACTGGCCAGGGCCCTAACTACCTCCGGCAATCCGGTAAGCAGCTTGTCGACGACTGCGGCCTGGTTGTATTCCTGATAGGCCTCAGCCTTAACGTTCATCGCTTTCGCTTCCGCCTCGCCTTTTTTGAAGATGATTTCTGCTTCAGCTTCACCCTGAGCGCGAATCGCAGACGCATGACCTTCGGCTTCCGCCACAAGGCGCTGCCTTTCTGCCGCGGCCAGGGTTTCGATTCGTTGACGCTCGACCTGGGCCTGCTTCAGCACAGTCGCGACCAATTCCTTTTCGCGACGATTGATCTCGGCCTCCTGGACCTTGACCTGCTGTTCTTTTTCAACCTGCTGCACCTTCACCTGCTCAGCCACGACCTGCTGCTGCATGATGTTGGTTTGAATGTCGTAGGCTTTGTCGGCTTGCGCCTGTTGACGTTTGGTGACTTCGAGATATTGCGCTTTCTTGATCTCGAGATCGCGCTGTGATTCGGCCTGCTTGGCCATAGAAAGTGTTTCGGCCAGCACTCGCTCCTGATCGGCTTGCGCCTTGGCCACGGCCGCTTCCCGTTGCGCCAGCGCGCGCTTGATCGCCGTATCACGATCGGCTTCGGCAGTGGCTACATCCGCGTCGCGCTTGATGCGCGCGACATCGGGCTTGCCCATGTTGGTGATGTATTCGTTCTTGTCGCGAACTTCCTTGATGGTGAACGAGATTACTTCCAGGCCCATCTTGTTCATGTCATCGGCGCAGGTGGAACGCATGCGATCAGCAACCATCTCTGGCTGCTTTACGATTTCTTCCACCGTGAGTTGGCCGATGATGCCGCGCAGATGTCCTTCCATCACCAGGCGAATCAGTCCCTCGCGCTCCTGATCAGTCTTGGTCAGAAATTGCTCGGATGCGGTCAGAATGGATTCGGTATCCGACTTCACTTTGATCTGCGCCACCGCCTCGACGGTGACCGCGACACCCTGTTTGGTGTAGAGATCCTGCTGTGGCGCCACATCGAATGACATCAGTTCCAGCGAAAGGCCGCGGCAGTTTTCAATCATGGGAAAGATGATGGTGCCGTGTCCTTTGACTACACGCGTGCCGCGGAAGCCATACACCACCAGCGCTTCATGCGGCCCGGCTTTTCTATACAGCCTGGCTAACATGCTCATGAGGAGCATCACAGCCAGGACCATTAACCCCACGAAAATCCAAATGGAAATTACAGTTGGCATGCCGAACATATATCCTCCTCCTCACAAATCCGTTGAAAGCCGAATTAATTTACTCGGAATCGCCGCCATCCATGTCGACAGCAGGCTTCTCGCCGCTCATCTCGTCCCATGGACGCACGTAGGCAATGCCTTTCTCGTATCGTGTCACTAGCACCTCGCTCCCCTTAGCGATCGCTGCGTGATTTTCTGCGCGGGCTCCGCAAGTTCGGCGTGTGCCTCCCTGGGAGTAAATAATTTCTCCCGTACCGGTTTCGCGAATGGGAACGGAGATGCGGCCGAGTACTCCGATCATTTCGTAGTCCTCCGGATTGAGGTTCTCGCCACGCGACGTCAGCACCTTACTGAGAAAAAGAAATATGCATCCGGCGCCCGCCAAGCCACTCAGCAGAGCGATTCCGAAACCCATGACGAACCAGACGCTCCAGAAGCGAGTGAGCAGATATCCGGTTCCACCAAACCACGCCAGGAAAGCGGCCAAGGTAACCGGGTTGAACGGGGAGATGTCGAGGCCGCTCCCTCCGCTTTGGCCGTGACCAGCGGAGCCATGGCCTGCATGCACGCCATGACCTGGATGCAGATGAGTGTGGAGAGGCAGATGCCAACGCAAGCCTCCTAATAAAAACGACAGCAGGCTGAAGGCAAATCCCAGAGCGAAACAGACCAGGTAAAAATCTGCCCAAGTCATTTCGATCGCCTCCGTTCTTCCGTGCGCCGATGGCTTCGCGACGTGGCCGGTTTTCGCAGATCAGGCTTGAGTGCTTCCAGCAATCGTTCGGCAAGGCCGGGAGTATCGAGGATCGCGCCCAGCAGAAGAAAACATCGGCGGGTGTCTTTCTCGCGCGCTGCTTTCAAAAGAACTTCACTGACTTCGGGATCGCTGGCGAATCGCTCCGATCCTTGAAGCAGCCATACATCCAGCTTGCCTTCCGTGGTGCGCAAATCGGAAGTAAGTTCGGTGTGATAGTCCGCCGGGTCGTCCACCAGAAATCCGGGATGCACTTTGAAAAATTGCGCGAGCAGCCCTCGAGTAGATTGCGTCATATGCGGGCGCGCTCCGCTTTCTATCTGCGAAATATAGGACTGACTAATACTTTTGCCGCGCTCCTTGTGGATGGCGCGAACCAGTTCCTGTTGCGTCATGGGGCGGCCCAGAGAGCGCAACGAGCCCTCGACCTCACGCAGGTAACGAATTTTCTCTGCCAATCTCATATTACAAATCGCAATATTAATATCGCTGATTGTTATTTATGTCAAGGACAGAATTTACTTTGTTCATAAGGGCATAGGGATAGCGAGGTTACAAGCCGACTTCGATACGGGATCGGGGATCGAGGAAATCGCGCAGGCCATCGCCAATGAAGTTGAAGGAAAGCACCGCAAGCATCACGGCGAGGGCAGGAAAGATGACGAGATGAGGGGAGTCGAACAAGTGAGCGCGACCGTCATTGAGCATGGCGCCCCAACTGGCCGTGGGCGGAGGCACGCCGAGACCGAGAAAGCTCATGGTGGCTTCCGCCAGGATAGCGCCCGCCATGCCGATAGCGGCCTGCACGATGACGGGCTGAATAATGTTGGGAAGAATATGACGAACGATCACGCGCAGATCGCTTGCGCCCAACGCACGTGCCGCTTCCACAAACTCGCGTTCACGCGCGGCCAGGACTTGCGCACGCACCAAGCGCGCGTACCCTACCCAGCCTCCGAGGGAGAGGGCGAGCACGAGGTTGAAGATGCCGGGGCCGCGGAAGGCCACGAAAGCAATCGCCAGCAGAATTCCGGGGAAAGAAAGAAAAGCGTTCATGACGACGATATTGACGAAGCGGTCGAAGCGTCCGCCATAGTAGCCGGCCAGCGATCCCACGATGAGACCTACCGCGAGCGAAACCGCGACCACGCAACTGCCCACCAGCATGGAAATCCGCGAACCATAAATGAGACGAGAGAGGATGTCGCGGCCCAATTCATCCGTGCCGCACCAGTGCGCGGAGGATGGACGCGACAGACGTGTGGGCAGGTCGATGTGGGCGGGATCCTGGGGCGCGATCCAGGGAGCGAACAAGGCAAAGATTACCAAGACGAGAACCAGCACGACACCGATTGTCGCCAGCAGATTGTGCCTGGCGGCCCGACGGAACGAGATGGCGGCGGTGGACAAGCTAGAAGTCTACAAGCACGACGTCTACGAACCAAGGCCTCTTACTTTGTGGGCGCGTGTGGTAAGGCTCTGTCCTTCAACAACCGCTTTAGTGCATAGGATAGAATATCAACATGGAAATTCGCCTTCGGCCCGAGCTTGCAGAGTTGATTAAGCAGGATGTCAAGCGCGGCTCCTACCAAACCGTAGATGAATTTGTGGAGCGGGCGGTTTCCATGCTCCACGAACAGGAAGTTTGGTTAGCGCAAAATCGCGCTGAAATTGAAACTGAGATTGGCGAAGGATATGCTGCAGCCCAGCGCGGAGAATTGATTGACGCGGATGCAGTGCGGTCCAGGCTCGCCGAGTTGAAGCGCGTACCGTCCGACAAACCGCAAAGGGGATGAGCAAGTATCAGTTCACGCCTCAGGCTGTGGCGGATCTCTTCGAAATTTGGACCTTTATCGCGCAGGACAATCCAACCGCCGCCGACCGGGTTGAGGAAGCTGTCTATCGCGCTTGTAATTTTCTTGCCGACTCGCCCCTCGTGGAACGAATGAGAAAAGATTTGACTCCCCTGTCCGCTTCTGGGTTGTGCAGCCCTATTTGAACTACATAATCGTCTACAATCCCGAAAAGGAGCCGCTGCAAATCATTCGAATTCTCCACAGCGCCCGCGATCTTCGTTCTGTTCTCCCGTAGGAGTCCGACAGCTGTGGCCTACCGTCACAGACTCGGTCAACCGCCAATACTTATTGCCTGATCCTCGGATTCGTCACTGAATACAGCAGGTCTGTCAGGAAATTCACCGCCACATAGGTCAACCCAATTGCCAAGATGCAGCCTTGCACCAAGTAATAGTCCCGGTTGCCGATGGCTTGAATGGTCAGACGGCCGATTCCGGGCCACGAGAAAATGGTCTCGGTCACAATCGCGCCTGCGAGCAAGGCGCCGAATTGCAATCCGAGGACGGTGATGACTGGAATCATGGCGTTGCGCAAAGCGTGGCGGTAAACGACGGTTCCCTCCGAAAGTCCTTTGGCGCGCGCGGTGCGAACGTAGTCCTGGCCCAGTTCTTCCAGCATGGATGTGCGCACCATGCGGGTAAGGATCGCGGCCAATGCGCCGCCCATGGTGATGGCGGGAAGCACCAGGTGAGCGAAAGTTCCGGAACCGGATACGGGGAGCAGTCCGAGATTGATGGCAAAAAATAAAATCAGTATCGGGCCGAGGGCGAAATTTGGAAATGAAAGGCCGAAGAGGCTGACTACGCTGAGCAGACGATCATCCCAGCGATCGCGGCGTCGCGCCGAACGTACTCCTGCAGGAACGGAAAGTAGAATGGCCACGATCAGCGCTGCGACCGTCAACTGCAAAGTATATGGATAGCGCTGCGCAATCAGGCTGGTGACGCTCTGATTGAAGCGGACCGAGGGACCGAGATCGCCGTGCAGCACGCCTTTCCAGTAATGGATGTATTGCTGGCCAAGCGGGACGTCAAGTCCGTATTGATGCCTGGCGGCTTGTATATCTGTCGCTGGAGCGCTTTCGCCCAGCATCTGCAGGATGGGATCGCCGGGGACCAGATGGATTAATAGGAAGACCAGGGAGACTACAAGCCAGACAACCGGCAGTGTGTACAGCAAGCGGAGGGAGAGATAGCGGAGCATAAAATCAGCTGTCGGTGGTCAGTTGCCAGTTGTCAGTCAGGGGGCAGGTGTCAGGTGTCTGGTGTCGGGACATTTAGGTTCGGTTGTCAGTTCGTAGGTCTCGGTTCTCAGTTTCCAGTTTCGTTTGGGCTTCCTAGTCTCCTACCTGGCCTAGGCGTGCGGGTTCAAGTTTTTCGATTTTTACACGGGCGATGCGGTGGCCTTCCATCTCCGCGACCGTGAAACGATGGCCTTCGTAGTCGAAAGTGTCGCCGATGCTGGGGACACGCTGCAGGCGCGAGAGCACGAATCCCGCCAGGGTCTCGAATCCGGCATCGCGGGGCAGTAACAGATCGTGTTGTGATTCGAGATCGCGAATACTGGCTGAGCCTTCCAGCACCAGGGCGGTTTTCCCTTCGAGGGCAGCATGCTGGGGTGGAACGACATCGAATTCGTCTTCGATCTCGCCGACAAGTTGTTCAAGAATGTCCTCGACGGTGATTACGCCCGCTGTCGAGCCGAACTCGTCGACTACTACCGCAAGATGCCGTTTGCGTTGTTTGAATTCCTCCAGAAGTTCGGTAAGGACTTTGGTCTCGGGCACCACCAGCACGTCGTGCATGATCTGGCTAATCTTCATGTTGGTGATGCGAGGCAATACCGGCTGCATGGGGTTGGCGGTGTAACGAAGGCGGGTCCAGCGCATCAGATCCTTGGCGTAGAGTACTCCGATGATGTGTTCCGGGCCGCGCTGCGGGTCATAGACGGGAATGCGCGAGTGTTGCTCCTCGACTACCCGTCCCAAGGCTTCCTCCAAGGTGAGGTCGCCGGGAAGGGAAAAAATATCCGGGCGGGGCACCATGACTTCGCGCACCGTAATGTTTTCCAATTCGAGGGCCTGGTGAATCACTTCTTCCTGAAAGGGCGGAATCTGACCGAACTGGCGGCTGGCGGTGACAATCAGCTTGAGCTCATCGGGCGAATGGATGGGACCTTGGCGAATCTTGCGCGAGCCGAATATACGAAGCACGACGCCAGCGGCCCGGCTCATGACAAAAAGGAAGGGGCGGCTGACGGTGAGGAAAACATCCATAGGGCCGGCGACGGCCAAGGCGACCTGTTCGGCACGCTGCAGGGCGAGAGATTTCGGGACCAGTTCGCCGAGGATCACGTGCAGGAACGTGATCAGAGCGAAGGCAATTACTATGGCGATGCCGTGGGAATAAAGTGCGGCGTGTGGAATGCGTCCTATCGAACCTTCGACCATGCGGGCCAGCAACGGCTCGCCCACCCAACCTAAAGTAAGACTGGTTACGGTAATTCCCAGTTGAACGCCGTTCACCACTTCGTCCAGATTGCGGTGCAGCTTCTGGACAATGCGGGCACCGATGCGACGAGCTTCGATGAGCTGCTGGATGCGCGTATCGCGCACGCTCACCAGAGCAAATTCGGCTGCAGCGAAGAAAGCGTTGGCTGCTACCAGGAGGAGAATCAAAAATACCCGGAGCAGCACAAATGCAATCATGGATCGCTAATTCTAACATTCCAAAGGGCGTAAGCAGTTATCCCTAGGCTAAGCTGTTGTAGAATAGGGCATAATAGTGGAAGTAGCCGCACCTAACTGCCTGCTTTGAAATTCTTTCCCTGGGCTTCGACAGCAGATTTCCTGCTTCCATTTCGAGGGTTTGCTGGTCTAACGCATGGGCACGGGCATTACGGGCAAAATTCTGGTTCAGAATCTTCGGAACAAAACGCAAACTGATTGCGTAACACCACTCGAGTCCCAACGACTTAATTGCAGGAGGCAGATGTGAACGGCAACGGTAATCATAAAAAAAAGCGCAAACGGCTGATCTATGGCGGCATTGTGGTTGGGATCATCCTGCTGGGAGCGGTGGTGCTGTACGCCTTTACTCGCGGCGGCACGAAGATCGATCCCTCGAAGTTAGCGAAGGTAGAGAAAGGCGATCTGGCCAAGAGCGTGGTGGCGACGGGAAAGGTCGAGCCCATCACTAAGGTGGAGGTCAAATCCAAAGCCAGTGGGATCGTCAAAAAACTTTATGTGGACGCCGGCGACAAAGTGAAGCGAGGCCAGTTGCTTGCCGAACTCGATAAAGAAGAGATTGAAGCGCGTGTTGCCCAGGCGCGGGCGCAGTTAGAAGCCAGTGATGCCAGCCTGAAGGGCACGGAGGCAGACTGGCAGCGCGCTAAAGTGGATGCCGAGGGTCCGGATGTGCCTCTGTTGAAGCGCGCCTACGAGCGGGCTTCGGGCATGGCCAAAGCAGGAGTGGTATCAGCCTCGGCCCTGGACGACGCGCAGAAGAACTACGAGATGGCGCTGAACAAGCAGAACGTGTCTAAGGCGCAGCTTACTGTTTTGAAGGCCAAGATCGGGCAGTCGCAAGCGCAGGTCATGCAAGACCGCGCCAACTTGAAACAACTCGAAGAACAACTCGGGTATACGACTATCGCGTCGCCGATTGATGGAATTGTTTTGTCGCGGGACGTGGAACGGGGCGACGCAGTGAGCTCCATCCTGGTTCTCGGCTCATCCGCCACGTTGATCATGACTCTCGGCGACACCAGCGAGGTTTACGTCAAGGGCAAAGTGGATGAAAGCGACATTGGTAAAGTTTATCTCGGTCAACCGGCGCGGATTAAAGTGGAATCTTTCAAGGACAAAACCTTTTCCGGCAAGGTAACCAAGATCTCGCCGATGGGCGTGGAGAAGGACAACGTAACCACGTTCGAGGTACGAGTCTCGATCAATAATCCTGGCGGCGAGTTGAAGGCAGCCATGACGGCGAATGCTGAAATCATTCTGGATGAGCACAAGGGTGTGCTGCAGATTCCGGAAGGCGCAATCATCTACGACAAGGATAAGAAAGCCTCGGTCGAAGTGCCTGATCCGAAAGCCAAAGAGGGCAAGAAGAAGATGGCCGTCAATATTGGTATATCAAATGGGGCCAAGACCGAAGTGCTCAGCGGGTTGAAGGAAGGCGATCAGGTTGTGCTGCAGTAAGGACGCCGGACTTCGGACGTGAACTTCAGGGCCCAAGCCGCCGGCTTGGGCTCTGTCACTTTAGAGGCTGATTTGATTAACGTTTTCCCTTCCCAAGCGTCTGAGTTGTAGGTAATCAAACAATCGTCGTCGGTCGTTGGCCAAAGACGGACGACGAGCGACCAACGACTGAGATCCGATTCATGAATGTTATCGAAATCCTGCGGCAGACGTTGGAGAGCTTCCGGGCACACAAGATGCGAATGTTCCTCACTATGTTTGGCATTGTGTGGGGAATCGCGTCGGTAATCCTGCTGGTTGGGTTGGGACGCGGTTTCAGCGTGGACTCGAAGAAGCGGATGCAGACTTTGGGCAAGGACCTGGTGATTGTCTGGGGCGGACGCACCAGTTCCCAAGTGGGTGGGTTGGCCGCGGGTCGCGAAGTCAGCCTCACCATCGAGGATGCGCGCCTGGTCCGTGACGAGTGTTATCAAGTCAAGAATGTAAGCCCCGAGCTGCGTCGCAGCGTACCGGAAGTTAGCCAATTCAACTCTGCCAACCGCGGTGTCGTAGGCATGTGGCCGTCCTACCAGCAATTCCGCTCGCTGCTATTGAGTGAAGGTAGACTTCTTACCGACGAGGACGAGCGCGAAGCACGACGTGTGGTTATTCTGGGCGATGCGGCCCGCCAGCAATTATTCAGCGGACAGCCCGCGGTGGGCGCTGCGCTCTCCATCAAGGGAGTTCCCTACAGCGTGATTGGTCTGCTGCAGAAGAAGAAGCAGAATTCCAATTACAGCGGGCCGGATAATGATTATCTCTACGCCCCGTATTCGGCAGTCGCACGAGATTTCCCGCCGCCGCAAAAGCCGGGCATCGTTCGCGGCTATCTCGACGACATTGTTTTTGAAGTGGCGGATCCCGAGGAACATGAAGAAGCGGTTCTGCAAGTGCGGCGAACCCTGGGCCGGATTCACCACTTCGACCCCAAGGACAAAGATGCGCTCTTCATCTGGGACACGATGGAAGGCGCCAAGCTGGTGGAAAACATCTTTAACGTGGTGACGATTTTCTTCGCCTGCGTTGCGATTATCACGTTGTGTCTGGGAGGAATTGGAGTGATGAACATCATGCTGGTCTCGGTGACCGAGCGCACACGTGAAATTGGGGTGCGCAAAGCCATTGGAGCAACGCGGAGGGATATCCTGCGCCAGTTTTTTGCGGAGTCGGCGATTCTGACCATGGTGAGCGGAGTGTTGGGCCTCACCTTCGGCGTGGGAGCGTGTGTGGCGATGACCGTGATTCCGTTACCGGATTTTGTGCCGCATCCGATTGTTTCGCCAATTTCCATTATTGCTTCGGTGCTAACACTTTCCATCATTACGCTGACCGCGGGGATGTATCCGGCACAGCGTGCGGCGGAGATGGCGCCGGTGGATTCACTCAGGTACGAGTAGAAGTGGGCAGTGGTCAGTGGTCAGTAACAAGGAGAATACAAAGTGAAATCTCAGATGCAACGTTCAGCGGTTTATCTCAGCTTGTGCTTTTTGATCTTATTTTGCTGCACGCTACAGGCCGGGGCTTCCGTCCGAGGATCGTTTCAGCGCAGCTTTCAGGTTAGCGGCACGGTTGACCTCGAGGTCTTGACTCACTCCGGCGATATCAAGGTGCACACTGGTCCGGCAGGAAGTGTGTCCATCAGTGGGAAAATTTTCGTGGGCGACCAATGGTTCTCCGGCGACCGGCAGGCTCAGGTCAGCGAATTGGAGAAGAATCCCCCGATTCGGCAGACCGGAAACAGTATCCGGATTGACTACGTCAATGTCCACAACATCTCCATTGATTATGACATCACGGTTCCGGCAGATACCCGATTGCGCACGCATAGCGGCTCTGGGGATCAGACGGTTGAAGGGCTGCGAAGCAATCTGGAGTTGGAGAGTGGATCGGGCGATATGCGATTGAGTGATTTGACAGGCGACCTGCAGGTGCACACCGGCGCGGGAAATGTAGAGGCTCGGGATGTGACTGGCGGCTTCAATGCCGAAGCCGGAAGCGGTGACATCCGCCTGAACGCAAAAGGCAACGGGGATGTGCGAGTGCACACTGGGTCCGGAAACATCGAGCTTCGCGATGTTCACGGCACGGTGCGGGCAGAGGCGGGTAGCGGCGATATCACGATTGATGGCAATCCGACTGGCCTCTGGGACATCAGGACGGGATCAGGCGACGTGCGGCTTCATTTGCCGGAGCAGGCGGCGTTCGATCTGGGCGCGTCTACTGGTTCAGGCACAGTCACCGTGGACCATCCAGTCACCATGACGATTCAGGGCAATGTACAGCGTGCGCAACGTTCGATCAGCGGCAAGGTCCGCGGCGGCGGCCCGATGCTAACCGTGCATACCGGCTCTGGCGACGTTCAGATCAACTAACAAGTAGGAGGAACGATGCGAACGCGAGGACATGTTTCGCTGAACCTTAAACGGCTATTCCGTCCCTGGAGCTTGGCGGGATTCGTCGTCCTGGTTCTGGTGTGTGGGCAGTCGACGAATGCGATGGCCTATGCCGAAGGTTCCTTTCAGCGGACCTTACACGTGACCGGCCCGGTAAATCTGGACGTGAGTACCGGTTCCGGCAGCATTCAGATACGAACTGGAGGCTCCAACCAGGTGCAAGTGACCGGACACATTAAGACGCGAGACTGGCTCGGAGGCAACGGTGAGGAGAAGGTGAAACAAATACAGGCCAATCCTCCGATTCAACAAAGCGGGAACATCATTCGGATCGGCCACATCGACGACTCGGAGCTACGCCGAAATGTATCCATCAGCTACGAACTGGTTGTTCCCGGAGAGACTCAATTGCACTCACAAACCGGTTCCGGCAATCAGACCGTGGAAGGTATTCGCAAGTCGATTGAGGTAGGAACTGGATCCGGCGGTCTGAGGATCACTGATATTGGCGACACGGTGCGCGCCGACACCGGCTCCGGCGATGTTCAGATCGATCGCGTGAAAGGCAACGTACGCGCCAGAACCGGCAGCGGTTCGATTCATGCCACTGGCATCGCGGGTGGGTTTGAAGCGAATACCGGCAGCGGACGCATTACGCTGGAACAAACATCACCCGGGGCAGTGCGCGCCGATACCGGCTCGGGCGGCATGGAACTTCACGGCGTGCGCGGCTCGTTGGAAGCCAAGGCGGGCAGCGGAACGATCCGCGCCGAGGGCGATCCGACGGGCGCATGGGTTGTGCGTACGGGCTCGGGTGGCGTTCAACTTCGTTTTCCCTCAGATGCGGCCTTCGATCTGGATGCCCATACCAGTTCAGGATCGATTTCTGTGGATCGTCCGGTCACAGTTCAAGGCACGATGGGACGAAAACAGATCAGAGGCAAAGTTCGCGGCGGCGGAGTGCCAGTGGAAGTGGAAACAGGATCGGGGAATATTGAAATTCAGTGAGAGGAAGTGGCCACTAAGAGCGGCGCCGCAACTGGACAGAGTTTCTGGTTCGCAGTTCTTAGCTGAGGCTTCGTAATTCTTAGTTCGCAGTTGTCGGTCTTAGTTCCTGGTTTTACCGGCCACTGACCACTAGCCACTGACCACTGTATTTATGTTCTTAAAAGAACTCATTTCGCAAAGCTGGCAGGCGTTGAGGCGTAACCAACTGCGATCGGTCCTCACTATGCTGGGCATTGTTTGGGGGCTGGCGTCTGTTGTGATTCTGCTCGCCTATGGTCAGGGGCTGGGCGGCAGCGTGCTCCATGCCTTCATGAATATGGGCAACAACGTGATCGTGCTTTGGCCTGGACAAACCAGTCTTCAGGCGGGCGGACAGCGCGCGGGAAAGCCCGTCACCTATGAATACGAGGACGTGGAGGCCATCCGTGACGAAGTTCCGATCGTGCGCGCCGTTAGCGCTGAGTTAGATCGTGACTTCGGATTCAAAGTGGGCACACGGGTGGTCTCGGTGCAGGTACGAGGCGTGGAAATGCCCTATGGTCAAATGCGCAGGCTCGACATCGACGATGGCCGCTACTTCAATGAGAGCGATTTTGTGGAGCATCGCAGGGTAGTGATCCTGGGGCACGATGCGAACAAGAAAGTATTTCAAGGCGCGCCTTCGATTGGACAAAACGTAAGCATCGGCGGCCTGGATTTCGAAGTCATCGGCGTGTTGCGCAATAAGATTCAGGATTCGATGTACATGGGGCCCGACAACAGCAACGGTTTTATTCCTTTCCAGGTTTTTCGTGATCTGAAAAATATTCGCGACCCGGACATGATCATTTTCCAACCCACAGCTCCGGAGTTGAACAAGAAGGCGCTGGCTGCGGTTCGGGAAGTTGTGGCCCGCCGCCATCACTTCGATCCCAAGGACGAAAAGGCAACGCCGGAGTGGGACACGATTGAAGATCGCGCCATGATTAACGCTTTCTCGCTGGGATTGCAGGCGGTGCTTGGACTGATTGGCGCGGTGACATTGGGCGTCGGTGGTGTTGGCGTGATGAACATCATGCTGGTTTCGGTGACAGAGCGCACGCGCGAGATTGGACTGCGGAAGGCTCTGGGAGCGCGTCCACGGCACGTCCTGGTACAGTTTCTGCTCGAAGCTCTGGTGCTGACTTTCGCCGGCGGACTGATTGGAATGGCGGTGGCGGTCCTCCTTACGTGGGTCATTCCGCCCATGCCTCTCTATAGCGACTTGTATAAGACGGATAACCACGAAGGCGACATTTTCCTGCATGCGTCCGTGACGGTAATGGCGATTTCGTTTGCCATTCTCTCGCTGGTCGGGATGATTTCTGGATTTTTCCCAGCCTTAAAAGCTTCTCGCATGGATCCGGTGGAAGCGCTACGCTACGAGTAATAAACGCTAGGAAACTATTACCTCCGTGCCTTGACGAAGAAACTCCCAGCGGGTTACTTTCAAAAGTTCCCGGCAAATCCAGCATTCTAAAAGCGAGGCAACCACTTGGCGCAGCGGCCGATCATTACTCTGACCACTGATTTTGGGCTCAGCGATCACTTTGTAGGAACGATCAAGGGCGTGATCCTGAACATCGTTCCGGAAGCCGAGATCGTCGACATCTGTCATTCGGTGCAGGCTTTTGATGTCCTGGACGGTGCGTTGACGGTTGCGCAGGCTTACTCTTACTTTCCTGCCCGCACCGTGCATTTGGTGGTGGTGGATCCAGGAGTAGGCACAGCAAGGCGTCCAATCGTGGTCACGGCCGACCGGTATCATTTCGTCGCACCTGACAATGGGGTGCTGTCGCTCGTCTATGCGCGGGAAGAACGCTTCAACGTTCGCCACGTCACGGGAGAGCATTATTTTCTTCAGCCGGTCAGCAACACTTTTCACGGGCGCGACATTTTCGCTCCGGTGGCCGCTTATTTAGCCAAGGGAGTGGAAGCCGCGAAGTTTGGCGAGGAAGTGGAAGATTTTGTGCGCTTCAATGCGCCCAAACCCAAGCCAGCAGATGGAGATTCGCTGCGCGGCGTGGTGCTGAAGGTGGACCGCTTCGGAAACCTAATCACCAACATCACACCCGCTGATGCTCCTCTTCTTTTCCAGTCGCAGCCGCCAGCCTTCAAGATCGTTGTTGGCAAGCGGGAGATCACAGAAATTAAACCAGCCTACGCTTCGGGCACACCGGGCGAAGTCTTCGGGATTCTGGGAAGCATGGGATATCTGGAGATTGCCGCGAATCGTGGGTCAGCCGCGCAAATTGTTGGTGTAGGCAAAGGCAGCGACGTGAGTATCGTGCTGGAAGGCGCAGTCGCAGCGTCTAACGGCCAATAACGCAGGGGCCGACTTCACGGAGCCTTGGGCCGGGGGTGGACGTAGCGGTCCATTTCCGCTGTCCATTTAAGAAAGTGCCAAAGATTGTGGCGTTCCCGCCACATGAATTCCCAAAATTCCAGGAAACCAATCTGCTGCATCTTCACGCCGCAATAAGTTTCGATCCGCCACAACAGGTAGGGGCTACGCCACGGGGTGAGGCGGTGCCCTCGAGTTGCGTTCCACAGGAATCGCAGAATGTAGCTCATGCCGCTTGCCTAGTATAGTCCGCTGTCGCGCTTCGCCGGGCAGTTCTCCATTGCATGCTAGAATTTTTCTGCGAGGACTCCGGTTGGATGGCTAACGATAACGCCCACCAGAAAGCCGAAGATCATTACTACGCTGCCCTGGATCTGGTGTCTGAGGGCGAGCAGGAACGTGCTCTCGACGAATACCAGAAGTCGCTGGATGCCGACCCTGTTTTTACTGAAGCGATGCATGGCATGGCCCGCACTCTACAGGATTTGAATCGTCTGGACGAAGCGATTGCCGTGGCAAACCGAATCGCGGAACTGGATCCCGATGATGTCTTGGCGCATACCAGTTTGTCGGTTCTCTATCAGAAAAAAGGAATGATTCCTGAGGCGGAGGCTGAGGCAAATAAAGCGCGCATTCTGGGATGGAAACAGCAGTTGAAGAAAAGCGGCCCTTAGTCGTTGGTCGTTCGTCGTTGGTCCTTGGCCACCTCTTGCAGGATTTGTGGAAAAGCCAACGACGAACGACGAATGACCAACGACTAAAGTTCGTATTTCTTCACTAAATGGCGGAATGAGCGGTACGAGATTTTCAGCAAGTCGGCGGCGCGGGTTTGCACACCATGGGATTGGGCCAGCGCAGCCTGTATCAGGGATCGTTCGATATCTGCGACGTACTTCTCCATGTCGACTCCATCGGGCAGGACACCGCCGGTAGAGGTGGAGGCTCCGCTGCCTGGGATACCCGCCCCGGCGGCTGCTGCGCGGGCTTTAGGACGTTCCGCGGGGAGTTCGACGTGCAGTTCTTCTTTGGTCTCAAGCGCCACCGCCCGTTCGATGGTATTTTCCAGTTGACGCACATTGCCCGGCCAATCGTAGCCGCAAAGCGCGTCGAGCGAACCAGTATTTACCCGCAGAATGCTCTTCCCTGCTGCCGGCGCATATTTCTTGAGGAAGTGATTTACGAGCAGCGGGATATCCTCGCGACGTTCGCGTAGCGATGGCACTGAAACCGGAATGACGCTGAGCCGGTAATAGAGATCCTCGCGGAAGGTATTTTCCGCTACCTGCCGGTCGAGATCGCGGTTGGTCGCGGCAATTACACGCACGTCAATGGCAATCTCATCGGTGCCGCCCACGGGACGAACACAACGTTCCTGCAACACGCGGAGCAGTTTCACCTGCATGGTCAGCGTCATCTCGCTGATTTCATCGAGGAAGATGGTACCTTCGGTGGCTACTTCAAACAATCCACGTTTATTCTGATTGGCTCCGGTGAATGCTCCCTTCACGTATCCAAACAGTTCGCTCTCCAGCAGGGTTTCGGGGAAAGCTCCACAGTTAATGGAGACGAAGGGTTCGGCAGCGCGCGGTGAGCAGACGTGAACCGCGCGGGCGACTAACTCTTTGCCAGTACCGCTTTCGCCGTAAATCAAAATCGTACTTTGGGTGGAGGCTACAGTGCGGATGGTGTGTTTCAGCTTCTCCATCGCGGGACTGACGCCGACGATGTTATCCAGCGAATTCCGGGTGTTGGCATCGCGCTTAAAAGCAAAATTTTGCCGGCTGAGGTTCATCTTCTCCAGCGCGCGATTGATGGCGAGCTTGATTTCACCCACCAGGCCAGGAGACTTGCGAATGTAATCGGTGGCTCCGCCAGCTTTCACGGCTTCGACGGCGGCTTCATAGTCGTCCACGGCGGTGATGAGGATTACGGCGGAGTCGGGAGAAACCTGGTGGGCATAGCGCAAGACTTCGATGCCATTCATGTTCGGCATTTTTATGTCGGTGATGATCACGTCGAAGAGTGCGCCGTCGAGTTTCCTTTTGGCAGCTTCGCCTGAATTGACGGTTTCGATTTTGTGGCCATCGCGGCGCAGAGCGATATCCAGCATTTCGCAGATAGAGCGCTCGTCGTCGCAAACCAGGATGTTACCCATGGGCTCTTTCCCCCATGGCAACTGCTGCCGCAGTGCTTCTCGATGATCCGCTATGCCCCAGTGATATTGCGCCGCTGCCGGCCGTTTTCGAGGCGCTGCCGGCAGTCATGCATCGCAGCCGGAGAACGAAGACACTGCCCTGTCCTGGTTTCGATCGGGCCCACACTTTGCCTTCATGAGCCTGCACAATCTGATAAACAATGGCCAGACCGAGGCCGGTACCACCTTCAAACTCGGATTGTAAGGGCTCGAAGATTTTCTCGATAGTTTGCGGATTCATACCCGAGCCGGTATCGGCAAAATTGATCTGCCAGTCATCTCCTGCGGCTTCAACAGAGACATTAAGGGTTCCGCCATTGCGCATGGCGCGGATAGCGTTCTCACTGAAATTCCAGAAAACCTGTTTGATCTTGTCGCCGTCGGCCAGCGTCCATGCTTCTCTCACCGCATAATGTCGTTCGATGCGAATGCCTGTCTTTTCCGCTAGCAGGCGATGCTCGAGGAGCGTAAGCGTGTCCTCGAGCAGAGGCACAAGATCGACTCTTGAGAACTGATATTGCTTGCCGCGAGAGTAGGCCAGAAAATCGGTGATGATGCCGTTCAGCCGCTCCGACTCGCGAGTGACAATGCTCAGCAGTTGACGGTGTTCTTTGCTGAGATCGGTGATAGCAGAGAGCATGCTCACGGAGCCGGCAATCGAAGTCAAGGGATTGCGGATTTCGTGCGCAATAGCGGCTGCCAGTCTCCCGACCGCGGCCAAACGGTCCTGCATGCGTAAATCACGCTCCAGACGCCGAATTTCAGTGAGATCGTCAAACGTGTACACATAGCCCAGGGTTTCGCGCTCAGGGACTGTCAGTGTAGATACCATTACACGGAAGGTCTTGCGGAAAGAGTTAGCGGTGACGAAACGCACCTCCGCGTGAATGCGTTCGGAACCAACCTGAGGCAGCGGATCAAGGAACAGCCGGTGTACAGGCTGGCCGAGCAGGTCATCTTCAGAGTGCTCGAGCAACTTCTGTCCCGCGGTGTTCACCAGGGTAATGTGACCGTCGAGTCCAGTCGTGATCAGACCACCGCTAATGGATTGGATGATATTTTCGTGCACCGCCTGAAGGTTTTGCAGAGCTCCGCGCGTGTGTTTTAGCTTCACGTCTACCTGGCGCAGCTTGGCTGCCAGCAGGCCAGCGAGATAGGCCACGGCCAGATAAGCAAACAGGTTGACGAAAATAATGGCTTGCAACGCTCCAAGTTCAGGATGAGTGGTTGAGTAAGAGGGCACTATTCCGAAATAAGTCAGTTCCAGAACAGTTCCATAGAGAATGAAAGCCAGCGCCGCCGTAAGGTAAGACCAGGATCGGGGCAACAGAATGCTGGAAACGATGATGATCAAGGGGTAGAGAAAGTTCAGCGAGCTGTCCACACCGCCGGTGATGTAAACCACCAGAGTGACCAGGGCCAGGTCGGTCAGGACCTGTAGCAGCGACTGGATCCGGTGTTCCTCCCAGAAAGAAAGCAGCACGACGTAAAAGAGCGCGAACGCGTACCACAGAAGGATGCTGGTGATGAAAAGCCTTACCGGCAACGGGGAGAGGGTGAGCCGGGCAATAGCCAGCTCAATCCCCAATAGAAATGTAAGGATTATGATGCGTGCCTTGACCAGCCACGCCAGCCACAGCCGCTCATTGAACATGGAATGCATCTCTGATCCCGATTCCCGGTACAGGGAATGCTCTTGCCGGGGAACGCATCTTGCCGAGAGAATGGAACGCGTTCACGCGAGAAGAGCTTGTTTAACCGGCGGTGGCCGAGCCGGCGATACGCACCGGCTCGGCCATCCGTCAGCAATATTCGTAAGCTAGCCTGCCAGCTTGGCGATCATCGAGAACAGCGGCATGTAGAGCGAAATCACGATGCCGCCAATCATTACGCCCAATAGGCCGATGATGACCGGCTCCAGCATGGCCAACATGTCCTTGGTGGCCGAGTCGACCTCGTCTTCGTAGAAATCGGCGATTTTTTGCAACATGGCATCCATGGCGCCAGTGGCTTCGCCGACACCGATCATCTGCACCACCATGTTAGGGAACACGCCGGATTCCCGGAGAGGATCCACGATAGTGCGGCCCTCTTCGATGGCTTTGCGCACCTTCATCAGCGCTTCTTCCAGCACGGCATTGCCTGAGGTCTTGGCGGTGATACTCAGACCTTCCAGGATGGGCACGCCGGAAGTGATAAGCGTACCGAGTGTCCGGGTGAAGCGGGCCACGGCAATCTTGCGCAGCAGCACTCCGATTATCGGCATCTTCAACATGCACAAGTCGAAGTAGTAGCGTCCACGCGGATTCTTTCGGATCTGTTTAAGACCGAAAACGAAACCGGCTATACCGGCGATGAAGAACCACCAGAAGTGTCCCACGAACGCGCTCAATCCCATTACGATTCGTGTGGGCAGCGGCAGAGCGACGCCCAAGCCGGTGAAGAGGTTGGAGAAAATCGGAACCACCCACTTGAGCAGCGCGCCCACAATCAGAAACGCCAGCGACACTACCGATACCGGATAGATCAACGCCGACTTAACGGCGGCGCGCAGTTTGACCGCCTTTTCCACGTAGGTGGCCAAGCGTTGCAAGATGATGTCCAGAATCCCGCCGGTTTCGCCGGCTTCCATCATGTTCACCGTCAGGTCGTCAAAGACCTTGGGAAACTGTTTCATGGCGTTGGCCAGCGTGGCGCCGCCTTCCACCGTGGTCCGGACCCCATTGAGGGTTTTTTGGAAAGCTGGGTTCTCCTGGTTGGCGGCGAGGATCTCCAAGCACTGCACCAATGGGAGACCGGCATCGATCATGACCGAGAATTGGCGAAAGAAAATCGCGATCTCTTTGGTCTTGACTTTGCCCGAGCCGAAAGTCGGCATGGCAAATTCTTTGCCCTTTTCCCGGATGGCCCCAGGCGTGATGCGCTCACGGCGCAATTGGGTGGTCAGCACTTGTTTGTTGGCGGCGGTCCGCTCGCCGCTGATTTTCTCTCCGGCTGCGGTCTTGCCTGAAAATGTAAAAACTGGCATGGTGAGCCTCTCCTCGCTATCTACGTTCCTGACCGCGCGCTAAAATATGCGCTCGGATAACTAATCACTTTCCCCGCTCCGTGTCTTGAAGGGAGCGATTCCTGCTTGCCGCTCAATGCTTGCCGGGTGCGGCGCCCTTTGCCATGGGCGCGGCCTGATTTTTGTTCAAGCCCACTCCACGGCTGATCATTTCCTGCAATTCGTCCTGATTGCTGGAGCGTGCCGTGGCCACTTCCAGCGTGATTTCCTTTTTGAAATACGCGGTGGCCAAGGCCTGATTGAAAGTCTGCATACCGAACTTGTCCTGACCGGATTGCATGGACGAATAGATCTGGTGAATTTTGTCCTCGCGAATCAGGTTACGCACAGCCGCATTGGGTACCAGGATTTCCATGCACATAGAGCGGCCCTTGCCATCGATCTTGGGCAATAAACTTTGGCACATGATGCCTTCCAGCACCAGCGATAATTGCGCCCGAATCTGGGGCTGCTGGTGAGCCGGGAAGACATCGATAACTCGGTTGATGGTGGAGGACGCAGAATTGGTGTGTAGCGTCCCGAAGGTCAAGTGACCGGTTTCAGCGATGCGCAGCGCCGATTCGATAGTCTCGAGGTCACGCATTTCACCGATCAGAACGACGTCGGGATCTTCACGAAGCGCGGCGCGCAGCGCACCCGCGAAGCTTTTGGTGTCGGCGTGAAGTTCGCGCTGATTCACCACACAATTCTTGTTCATGTGCACGAACTCGATCGGGTCCTCGATGGTGAGAATGTGGTCGTGCCGCTCGGTATTGATCTTGTCAATCATGGCGGCCAGAGTGGTGGACTTGCCTGATCCCGTGGGACCTGTAACCAACACCAAACCGCGCGGCTTTTCGCATAACTTGCTGACCACCGTGGGGAGTCCTAGCTGATTGAAGGACTTGATTTCGAAAGGAATGAGACGGAAGACCGCGGCAGTCGCGCCCCGTTGATTGAAGATATTAGCGCGGAATCGGGCCAGTCCTTTGAGGCCAAATGAGAAGTCGAGTTCCAGGGTCTCTTCGAAACGATGCTTCTGCGCGTCGGTCATCACACTGTAAGCCAGCTGCTTGGTCTCGGCCGGGGTCAATTGCGGGAGATCGAGCGGCACCAGGTGTCCGTGCACGCGGATCTGGGGCGGAGAATTGGTAGTGATGTGCAAGTCGCTACCTGACATCTCCAACATTCGTTTCAATAGATCGCTTAACGAAAGCGCCATAATCGTTTCTTCCCTTTCCCGATTAGTGAATGGTCTCGCGCGCCACTTCTTCCAGCGTCGTTTGGCCCAAGGCCACTTTGATCAGACCGCTGCGACGTAAAGTAATCATGCCGCGCTCAATCGCCTTTTTCTTCAGCTCCACGGCCGAAGCGCCAACCAGGACCAGTTCCCTGATCTCGTCATCGACTTCCATCACTTCATACAAGCCGGTTCGGCCCTTGTAGCCGGTGTTGTTACACACGCCACAGCCTTTGCCTTTCTGAATTTTTACGGTCTTGGCTTCCTCCGGCGTGTAGCCTTCTTCGATCAAGGCCGGATACGGCACCTCAACCACTTCGGTGCATTCTTTGCAGATACGACGCACCAGGCGTTGGGCGCAGATCAGGTGAACCGATGTCGCAACCAGGAAAGGTTCAATACCCATATTCATCAGCCGGGTAATCGTCTCCGGTGCTCCGTTGGTATGCAGTGTGGAGAGCACCAGGTGTCCGGTGAGAGCCGCCTTTATGGCAATTTCTGCCGTTTCAAAATCTCGAATTTCGCCGACCAGAATGATGTTTGGATCCTGTCGCAAAAAAGCGCGCAGTGCAGCGGCGAAGTTCAATCCGATCTGTTCCTTCATCTGCACCTGGTTGATACCGCCCAACTGAAATTCGACGGGATCTTCAGCGGTCATGATGTTGGTATCCGGCTGGTTCAAGCGTGAGATCGATGAGTAAAGAGTGTTGGTTTTTCCGGAGCCCGTGGGACCGGTCACCAGCACCATGCCGTAAGGTTTCAGAATGGCTTTCTCGAACTTGACTAACGACTCTGGTTCGAAACCAAGCTTGGTCATGTCCAGGCGAAGGTTCTCTTTATCCAACAGCCGGAGCACGATTTTTTCGCCCCACAAAGTAGGCAGAGTGCTGACGCGGAAATCGAGCTGCTTCTTGCGGCCGTTAAGATTCATCTTGAGCATGATGCGGCCATCTTGTGGCAAACGCTTTTCGCTAATGTCCAGCTTGGCCATGATCTTCACGCGCGATGTGATAGCGTCCTTCAACTTGAGAGGAGGCGACATGATGCTTTGTAGAACGCCGTCAATACGGAAGCGGACCCGGAACTCCTTTTCGTAGGGTTCGAGATGGATGTCGCTAGCTCCGCGCTTTACCGCATCCGTCAGCACCAGGTTCACAAGTTTGACGATGGGAGCTTCGTCTGCCGCTCGCTCGAGATCGGCGAGCTCCATCTCGGTTTCTTCGGACTGCAGTTCAACATCAGGCTCACCCAGCTCGGTCATGGATTGCATGACCTGCTCAAGGTCTTCTTGATTGCTGCTGCCGTACGCTTTCTCAATACCTTCCTGGATCGAGCTTTCCGATGCCACCACCGGTTCGATATTGAAACCGGTCATGAACTTGATATCGTCCATGGCGAAGACGTTGGTCGGATCGACCATGGCGATAGTCAGCGATGCACCCACCCGGCTCAGTGGCAAAATCTGGTAGCGCTTGGCAGTCTCAAACGGGATCAGCTTTACAACGGAAGGATCAATTTCAAAATATGAAAGATTGATAGCAGGAACGCCATACTGCCGGGAAAGGAAGTTAGTGACATCCTCGTCCGTCAAAAAGCCGAGCTTGACCAATGCCGAGCCCAGGCGACAGTTGCTCTGCTTCTGTGCCTTGATCGCCTGATCCAACTGCTCTGGGGATATGACCTTCTCTTTGACAAGAAGATCACCCAGCCGTTGAGACATACCTCAACTCCTTCTGAGCGGCAGAGAGATGTTGTTACGTTGTTGCTATTGCCGCGACGTGCGCTGCTATTAGGGGAGAACTTGCAGCGTATCGCGTTGACACAAATTGTCAACGCAGATGCGTTACGACACCAGTAACTTTGGTACCTGACCTGTCCGAATGAGAGTCCCGGAAACTCCTTCAACTCACGCGGGGCGCGTCAGGAGCGTATTTTGCGATCTCGGCATGCTGCCGGACATGGCCTTTGGTAAGGCGCTGCGTGCATGCTGGCGCTTCTTTTCGGACACTCGAGGGCCGGACAAGGGCGACCACGGGGGCTGAAGGCCATCTTCACTCCTTCGTAACGCGGCCCTGAAAGGGCCGCTCTTCCACGTGGGTGCAAACGGCGCAATTGCTGCATTTGAGAACCGGGATGTGGAAATCCGAAAGCGCCACAGCAGGCGTGTACGCCTTAAGCTTATGATGAATGCGATGCGCAGTCCCTCACAACACGAACAGGTCAGATCGTATTATCAAGCGCTGTTTCGAGCCTGGGGACGACAGCAATGGTGGCCGGCTCGCACCCGCTTTGAAGTTATCGTCGGAGCGTATCTAACGCAAAACACCGCCTGGACAAACGTAGAGATTGCTTTGCGCCGCATGCGTGCGGCGGGAGTATTGAATCTGAAAGGGGTACGAAGCTTATCGCTGTCACAACTGGAATCGTTGATCCGTTCCTCTGGATATTTTCGACAAAAGGCCCGCCGGCTAAAAACTTTTGTTGCATTTCTTGACACATACTACGGCGGCTCGCTCAATCGAATGTTCGCTCAACCCACAGAAAAGCTTCGTGAGGAGCTGTTAGGACTTAATGGTGTCGGTCCCGAGACGGCAGACTCCATATTGCTGTACGCCGGCCAACATCCGGTATTCGTGGTCGATGCCTACACCCGGCGCATTCTGGATCGGCACGGGATTCTGCCTGCATCGGCGGCTTATGAGGAAATTCGCCAACTTTTCCAAACTTCTCTTTCTACTGGCGCCGAGGCGGACGCATCTCGCACCGAGGCTAATTCGCGGATGAATATCAACAAACTGAAACTTGAAAGTACGGTTGTCGGTGCCTCTCATCGCCCATCACCAATGAGTACAGCCAAACGTTCTGCCCTGGCGCAGATTTACAATGAGATGCATGGGCTGACTGTGGGCGTTGGCAAGAGCTATTGCCTGAAGTCAAAACCGCGCTGTGAGCAATGCCCACTGCAATCGTTTCTGCCACAAACATCGATATAGGGTTTAAACCATCGCAGCCGTAATAGCGATTCTTAACGCGCTACCTCTCGGGATAATGTACGTCCGGCTTATAATGAGCGGTTAGCCCGGATCTTATACGTGAACGATTGAGTTACTGGGGACCATGATCAGCGTGTCCACTGCCAACCCAAACCGGCCGGACGGAAAAACATCGCGCCGCAAGAAAGCCATTATCCTGCTGACGATCGGGATTTTGTTGTTGTTTGGGCTTCTCCTTTCACAGTCGTCCTTTGATCTGCCATTCTTGAATCCCGACACCAATCAGCAACTTCTGTCCTTTGCCGCACTTTCGGCAGTTATCTTTCTTCTTTTTGTCGCCCTGACGTTCGTGCTGGCTCGCAATCTTCTGAAGCTTTTTGCGGAGCGAAGGTTGGGCGTTCTGGGGTCGAAGTTCCGTACCCGGCTCGTAGTGGCCGGTCTGATGATTTCGTTGCTCCCCGTCATTGTGATGTTTTGGTTTGCATATGGACTCATGAACCGGTCCATCGAGAAGTGGTTCTCACGACCGGTGGAGGAAGTGCGCGAAGACACCTCGGCCATGGCCTCGCTGCTCTCCAAGTACGCAGCCCAGAACGCCCGCTCTGAAGCTAATTCGATTGCTTCTTCACCAGAGACTCAGCATGCCTTTTCCGGACACAGTTTTTCTGTGGTGATGAACCAATTTCGCCAGCATGAGCTTACTCTGCAAGGCGGATTCGCGCTCGCCATTCAAGACGGAAATGCTGAAGCCAGCTTTGGCGTCCCGGCTCCCTGGCCACTGCTGAAACCCAAGATTCCGTGGGAGCGGATAAGCTCTGATCCTCCAATACACCTAAGTTGGGAACAGACTGACTACATTTTGGGCACAGCTCCGGTCGGGGAGCACGGCATGATTCTGGTCGCTATGCCGTTGCCGGAGAAGTTTTCTCAGACGGTAAAGCAGTTGGAAGCCAGCCAGAAGCGATATTTCGAACTTAGCCGGGAGCGCAAATTGCTGCGCCGGACTTACATGGGGCTGCTGCTGTTGCTCACTGTTCTCGTGCTTTTTGCAACCACCTGGCTCGCACTGTTTCTCTCCAAACTGGTTACGCGTCCAGTGGTCGCGCTGGCTGAAGCGACTCAGGAGATTTCTCGCGGCCGGCTCGATTACCGGGTAGAAATTCGGGCCGCAGACGAAATCGGAGACCTGGTGCGGTCTTTCAACCGTATGGCCGAGGATCTGGAAATCAGCCGGCGTCAGATTGAGGCTTCCAGCCGCGATCTGGGCGCTGCCAACGCTGCCTTGGAGCAGCGCCGCAGGCACATCGAGACTATCCTCGAAAGCATTCCCACTGGTGTGCTGTCGCTGGATGCGGAACGCCAGGTCACCCACGTGAACTACGCGCTGTTGCGTATGTTTCATCCTGTGGGATCGGAATCCAGCGTGCTTGAAGGATTGATCGGCGCTGAACTTCGCGACGTGTTCCCTGGAGAGATCCTCGAGGATCTCGAGCCGCTATTGCGGCGTGCCGAGCGCATGAGTACAACCACTACGCAGTTGGAAATGGTTCTGCAGCCAACGAAACTCAACGTTGCGGTCACGGTGGCAACTCTTCAGCACGAGGGTCAGAGTTTGGGGTATGTGCTGGTATTTGAAGATTTGTCCGATCTGCTCAAGGCGCAGAAGCAGGCCGCCTGGCGGGAAGTGGCAAGGCGTGTGGCGCATGAAATAAAGAATCCCCTCACCCCGATTGCGCTCTCGGCAGAACGGATCCGGCGCCATCTGGAGCGTGGCACACGCCTGGATCCGGGATCGATGCACGTGCTTGATGATTGTGCCGCAACCATTGCGGCATCGGTGGAGACCGTGCGTACTTTGGTGGACGAGTTTTCAACTCTGGCTCGCTTTCCGACCGCCAAGCCTCAGCCGGCTAACATCAATTCAATCGTGGAGAGTACATTGGCCATGTTCAATGGCCGCCTGGACAACATTGGCGTACAGACTTTCCTCGCCCCCAATCTGCCGAACGTACTGGCCGATCCGGAAACCATGAAGCGGGCATTGGCTAATCTGGTGGATAATGCCGCCGAAGCCATGCAAGATTCGCTGTTGCGCGAGATTCAGATATCCACCTCGCTGGTAGCCAGCCGCGACGCTGTCGAAGTCGCAGTTTCCGATACCGGCCACGGGGTCACGCAGGAATTGAAAGAACGGCTTTTTCTGCCTTACTTTTCCACTAAAAAACGAGGGACGGGACTGGGCCTGGCCATCGTGAACCGCATCATCGAAGACCATCGCGGCTCCATTCGGGTAGAGGAAAACCGGCCGGTGGGAACGAAATTTGTGGTTGAGTTGCCGGTGGCTTCCGAAAACTTTGTCACGCCTACCGTCATCCAGCATGCATAGCATCCTCATCGTGGATGACGAATCCAGTATCCGGCAGTCACTTCGGGGTGTGCTGGAAGATGAAGGATATAAGACCTCGGTGGCGGAGAGCGGCGAGGCCTGTCTGGAGGTCCTGCGCAAGCGTCGCTTCGATGTTGTGCTACTGGATGTCTGGCTGCCCGGAATGGACGGGCTGGAGACCCTGGAGAAAATTCGGGAGACTGAGAATGCTCCCGAAGTCATCATGATTTCCGGGCACGGGACGATTGAGACCGCGGTCCGCGCCACTAAGCTGGGGGCATATGACTTTCTGGAGAAGCCCCTCTCCGTCGACAAAACCCTTATCCTGCTGAAGAACGCGATTGACTCTAAGCGTCTTCGCCTGGAAAACCGCGACCTCAAGAAGCAGCTCACACCGCGAAGCATCATCGTAGGCGAGAGTATCCCGATGAAGGCGCTGCGGCAGCAGATTCAACTCATGGCGCCTACCAATGGCCGGGTTCTTGTGTACGGCGAATCCGGCACTGGAAAGGAACTGGTAGCCCACGCCATCCACGCACAAAGCCTGCGGAAAGATGAGATGTTCGTGGAAGTAAACTGTGCGGCGATCCCTGAAGACCTGATTGAGACTGAACTGTTCGGCCTTCGCAAAGGATCTTTTCCTGCGGCCACCGTAGAGAAGGAAGGCAAATTCCAGAAAGCGCACGGTGGCACTCTTTTCCTCGATGAAATCGGGGACATGAGCCTGAAGACTCAATCCAAGGTTTTGCGCACATTGGAGGAGCAACGCGTCACACCGGTTGGGAGCGATGAACCGATCATTGTCGACGCCCGAGTAATTGCTTCTACAAATAAAGATCTCGAAGAAGAAATCTCCAAGGGAAACTTTCGCGAAGATCTTTTCTATCGTCTGAACGTAATTCCCTTTTCCGTTCCTCCGCTGCGAGAACGTCAGGAGGACGTGCCTCTGCTGGCTCGTCACTTCCTCAAGGAATTCTCCGCGGCATACGGCCGGCGGCCACGCGAAATCAGTGACGATGCGATTGACACGCTGATGCGTTACTCATGGCCGGGCAACGTTCGTGAACTGCGCAACGTGATCGAGCGCATTGTCATCATGAATCCGACTACTATGCGTTTCGACCGCAAACACTTGCCGCCCTTGGTCCATAGGGATGGCAGTCGTGGCGCCCCAGGCAGCGAATTCTCTACCTTGCATCAGGCCCGCGCCGCCTACGAACGAGACTACATCCTGAAAAAGCTCGATGAGAACCACGGCAACGTCAGCCGCACTGCGGAGGTCCTGGGCCTGGAGCGCAGCCATCTGTACCGGAAGATGAAGACTTTGGGGATTGCTGCCAAGGAGTGAATGGTTTCTAGTTTCTGGGTTAACGTTTGATCATATGGATTTCGGTGCCGTTCTTGAGGAACTTCACTTCGTCCATGAGCTGATTGATGAGGAAAATTCCGCGGCCGTGCTCACTGTAAATGTTCTGCCCTTGCACCGGACAGGGGATCGCCGCGGGGTCAAATCCCTGGCCGGGATCCCGCACCACGATTAAGATTTGCTGTTTCTCATCACAGGCAACATCGCACTCGACAATCTTCGTGGGATCCGCCTTGGCACCGTGTACCACGGCATTGGCTAAGGCTTCGGTCAACGCCATCTCGATCGCATCTTCCTTGCCGGTGGCACATTGGGTCTGCTTTACGAGATCCATTACACCGCGAACTACGGGATCGATGGCATTCTTATCGGCTGCGAGTGTTACCCGCAGCTTCAAGATCAACTTCCCGGCTTCGAAATTACAAGTGGTTAGATCGGTGGACATGGGTCCGATAATCCGACTACCCTAGTAGCTACTGTGGATTCTACAAGATCACACGGGCTAGCGACAGCAGCTTCTGTCCCCGGTGACCGAAGTACAGTTTTAGGCTGGTAGTCAAGGCTTTTCTGGTCCCGCCAGACGGGCCAACTCACGCCGCCAATCCAATTCTTGCACGAAATTGTGTGACTCTCGCCAGTCCGGCCTCACCTTGACGAAAAGCTCCAAAAACACCCGAGTGCCGACCATTTTTTCGATCTGGAGTCGGGCCGCTGTACCGATTTTCTTGAGCATCTGACCGCCCTTACCCACCAGAATCCTCTTTTGCCCTTCCCGTTCACAGTAGATCGCAGCCGCAATCCGCGCCAGTTTCGCCCCCTCCTCAAATTGTTCGATCAAGACGGTGGTGGCATGTGGGACCTCTTCGCTGGTGGCCATCAAAACCTGCTCGCGGATAGCTTCAGCCACCATGAGGCGGATGGGTTGATCCGTCACCTGGTCATCCGGAAAATAATGTGGTCCTTCCGGCAAGGTTTCGATCAGTTTATCCAGAAGAAGATTGAGGCCTTCACCTTTTAGCGCAGACATTGGAATGACTTCTTTGAAAGGGTACAGGCTGCGATATGCCTCAATGACGGGGAGGAGCTTTCCTTTTTCGCGTAGCAAATCAATTTTGTTCAGCAGCAGAAAGACCGGCGTTTGTGCCTTCCGCAGAATATCCAGCACGATCTGATCGTCAGCTGAATGCTTCCGTGTTGCATCCACCATCCATAGGACGAGGTTGCAGCCTTGCATGGCTTCGCGCACGTCTCCCATCATTTTGCGACCCAACGAACTGTCCGGCTTATGCACTCCTGGGGTGTCAACGAGGATAACTTGTGCTGCCGGTCTTCCCTTGTTTCTGGGAATGTGGACGATCCCGAGAATGCGGTTACGCGTGGTCTGCGGTTTGGGACTGATAATCGCTAACTTCTGGCCGACGAGTTTATTCAACAAAGTGGATTTGCCGGCATTGGGACGGCCAAGGATGCAAACGAATCCGGAGCGAAAAGACATCTGGCAGGACTATATCAGCTTCATCTGTCGCGGTTGCGCTACCGAGATGCGCACGCGCTCGACGCGCCGCTGAGTGGCCTCCAGCACTTCGAAGCGCAACCCGTCGTCTTCGATTACTTCGCCCTTCCGCGGAATGCGGCCGGCCAGTTCGCTTACCAGTCCTGCTACCGTGGCCGACTCTTTATCTTCGGGACGGACGCCTAGCAATTCACCGAGCCGGTCCACGTCCATGTTGCCGGGCACGATATAGGAATGATCGCTTTCCCGGATGACTTCGGCTTTTTCGTGCTCGTCGCGAATCTCTCCGACGATTTCTTCCACCAGGTCTTCGATGGTAACCAGTCCTGCAACCCCGCCATACTCGTCTACGACGATGGCCATGCGGATGTTATTGTTCTGCATCTCGCGCAGCAAATCACTACCCAGCTTGCTTTCGGGAACAAAATACATATCCTTGCGCATCAGAGAGTCTACGGTACGGGTGTGAGCTTCGCTGTCCGGCACCTGTAAGACGTCCTGAGCGTGGACGATGCCAACGATGTTGTGAATGGTTCCATCGAAAACCGGGACACGGGAGAATGGCTTGGCACGCAACAGTTCAATGAATTGCTCTACCGTGGTGTTCGTCGGGACGGCGACAATTTCCGGCCGCGGCTTCATCGCTTCCCGTACGGTTTTCTCCCCGAACTCGACCACTGACTGGATTAAATCGCGATTGCTTTCGTGGAGAATGCCTTCTTCCCGGCCTGCCTCAATCAGCGCGTCCACTGCTTCAGTGTGAGTCTCGGGCTGCTCCTCTGAATGTTCCCGGGTCAAAGCTGCGACCGACTGCAAGAAACCCAACACCAGAGTTACGGGCAAGACAACGTAAATAAGAATTCGCAGCAACAGCGACCAGCGGGCCAGCCACTGACCCTTAGTGCGCGAGAAGAATACAAATGGCAGAAAGCGATTGAACACAATGACGATCAGGATGAGGCTCAAGATGATTTCCAGAATCTCGTGCCCGCTCCAATCCTGATCGCGGAACACCGCGTAGCCCAACAGCAAAGCGATTGAAGCGGTGATCAATTGCGTCAGGATCGCCATGGAAAGCGCGGCACGATTTCGGCTCACGCCAAGTTTGGGTTCGACCTTCTGTTCAAAGGCGTTGAGGTTGTCCTGAAACTCGCGGGACAGGAATCTGCCGATTTCGGTATAGAGACGGTCGACATAGGAAACGAGGGTCAGCGCGCCAAGAAGCAGCACAATCGCGATGGCAATGGCGAAGTTCATCGTACCTGCGTCACACGGCCTTTGCCGGCGGCCCTTGCTATTGAGAATTTATGGCTTGAAGAAAGCGGCGGGGCGACGCGCTTACGTGCACTCTTTCGTTGCATCGTGGTTACGGGTGAACGCGCCTTGCGCCCGGCGCCGGCCACTTCGGGCTGGCGGCTTCTGTCAATCAAGCCCACTGGCAGATGCAGAGCCTTCCTCAGGCGCTCTTCTGTATGCGCCATCTCGCCATGATCGCGTTCGTGATCATACCCGGCGAGATGCAACATTCCGTGCAACGCCAGAATTTTGATCTCTTCCGCCGGCGAGTGTCCGAGCAGGCGCGCATTGTGGGCCGCCATCTCTGCTGAAATTGCCACATCACCGGCCAATGCATTCCCCACACCGAAGAGGGGTGGGAAAGACAGCACATCGGTCGGCCTGTCTTTTCCGCGAAAACGGCTGTTCAATGCCCGCAATTCCGAATTGCTGGTAAGCAGCACGTTCACCGCTCCACGCAAACGGGCTGCGCGGCCGGCACGAGTGACAAATCGCGCCAAAGCGATTTCGCTTAGCCCTGCGACTCTTTTTCGAACAATGACCAAGGTTTGTTCCTGGGAAATGCTTCGATCCTCTTGTTCCAAATAAATAGGAGAGCCGCTCCTGGCTCTCCTGGTCTCGAGGATTCTATTCCTTACTTTCCGCTTGCGCAGGATAGGTTGCAGTCTTTTCCTGAGGCAAGGAATCGCTCACTGCGGGCTTTCCATTGGCGCCGCTGCGGGATTCGAGCAGCACAGCTTGCTCTTCCGCCACCCGAGTTTTGAACTCGTCGTAGGCGCGGATGATGCGCTGCACCAGGTGATGCCGCACCACATCGCCTTCGTCGAAGTATACGAACGTTAGACCGTCCACGTGTTTCAAAACGTCGGCCGCTTCGAGGAGACCACTGCGCCGCGCATTTGGCAGATCAATCTGCGTGACGTCGCCAGTGATGACGGCTTTGGAGTTGAACCCCAAACGAGTGACGAACATTTTCATCTGCTCTGAGGTCGTGTTCTGCGCCTCGTCTAGAATTACAAAAGAATCGTTCAGGGTGCGGCCCCGCATGAAGGCGATCGGCGCTATCTCGATCACATTCTTTTCCAGATAACGATCTACCTTCTCAGGTTCGAGCATGTCATAGAGCGCGTCGTACAAGGGCCGCAGATACGGATCAATCTTGTCCTGTAGGGTTCCGGGTAGGAAACCCAAGCGCTCGCCAGCTTCCACGGCCGGACGCGCCAAGATAATCCGGTTCACCCGTTTCGACAGCAGTGCGGAAATCGCCATAGCGACCGCAAGGTACGTTTTACCCGTGCCGGCAGGGCCGATGCCGAACACCATGTCGTGCTTCTCAATGGCTTCGAGATAGCGTCGCTGGTTGACGCTCTTAGGTTGCACCGTCCGACGGCCGAGCGAGCGTTGCCGTCCCGCTTCCGCCAAACCACGCAGTGTGGCCTTGGGATCGGCCATTAAAACGCGCAGCATGCTGTTCAAATCGCCATTGTTAAACGTAAAGCCGGAGCGTTGCAGGTGATCGTAATCGGAAAAAACTTGCTCGGCCCGAGCCACATCGCGCGCTGCTCCCTCCAGTTCAATGGAATCGGAGCGGAGGTCGATGCCGATGTTCAGACCGTCTTCCAGCACGTGTAAATTCTCGTCCCGGGTGCCGAATAAGGTTTCAATGTTAGGGGTGATATCGATCTTCTTCTTCATTCAGTTATAGGGCGCTTCCCTCCCGCCTGGATGTCTTTGTGCCAGAGGATTTTGGGTGTCCAGGCATAGCCCCGCCCCTTCCGGGGCCGCCAAGCCCGTTTACGCACAAACTATTCTGCTGTCTGGAGATAAAACCAGTCGAGGTGCTCGCTCCCGAGGTGCAAGCAACAACCATTGGGTTTAGGGTACCCCCGCCCTTAGATGGGAGTCAATGGCCGCCCGATGCCCAGTAACAGTCGAGATCGTGAGACTCAGAAAGTCCAAGAAAACACTTATCGCAGTACCGAAGCTGGTGGATCCGATCACTAGGCTCCTTGTCCTCTGCCCTCTGCAGTTGCGGCGGGCACGGCACGAGTTCGGGCCCACTTTCTGAGTGCCTGAATTTCTTCCGCTCGGGTGGTGGAGAGTGGCACCGTGGCTTTCAAGGCATCGAGAAGTCCTTGCGTCGAAACCTGCTGCTTACTGGAGAAGGCTGCATACATAGCGGTCTGCACTGCGGCATCAATTTCCGCGCCGGAATATCCTTCCGCGGCTGCCGCGACTCGCTCTAAATCAAACTCCGCCGGATTTCGTTTCCGCCGTACCAACTGAATCCCAAAGATCTGCTTGCGCTCGGTCTGATTTGGCAAGTCAACGAAAAACAACTCGTCGAAACGTCCTTTGCGGATCAGCTCCGGCGGCAACACAGTCACGTTGTTGCAAGTGGCAGCGACGAATACCGGTGCCTTTCGATCCTGCATCCAGGATAGAAATGCGGCCAGAATTCGCGAGGACACGCCGGCGTCCACCGACGCCGAATCCGGCTGGCTTCCAGCAAAGACTTTTTCCAGCTCATCAATCCACAGCACACACGGCGCCAGTCCTTCGGCCACTTTAAAAACTTTCTGAATGTGTTTCTCGGTTTCTCCGATGTACTTGTCGAAGATGGCAGCACTGTCGAATTTCACCAGGGGAATCTTCCACTCTCCAGCCACAGCTCTGGCACACAGGCTCTTGCCGCAGCCCTGGATGCCGAGAACAATCATTCCGCGCGGCGGCTCCAATCCGAATTCCCGGGCTGATTCTTCCCAAGCGCCGCGGCGTTGCGCCAGCCAGCGTTTCAGATTGTCCAGACCACCCACACTGGACATGTTGTCGGAAGCATCGATGAACTCCAGCATGCCGGAGTGACGCAGCAATTCTTTCTTGGCTTCGAGCACATCTGTGATTGTCTCCGGACAGAGCGCATAACGGCGAACGAGGGCTTGAGAAACCGCTCTCTCCGCTTCTTCCTCGGTCAGACCACGCAGGTTGTTGGCTACCGCGTCCACTCCGGACGCATCCAGCGTACGTTTCACTACGTAAGTCTTTGTCTTTGCCAGCCTGTTGAATGTCTCGTCGATAATCTGCAGTAATCGCTCCCGTCTGGGTAAAGGTAAATCGAGATATTCGATCAGGCCGGTCAACTCTGGAGGCATCGCAATCGACGGTGTGGTGAGAATCAACGTCCGCCGATTGGCTGAAAACTTCTGCCCCACATCACGGAGACGCCGGACAATGACCGGGCTGTCCATGTGACGATGAAAATCCTTAAGAATGAAGACGGCTTCCAGCGTCATGCTTTCCAAGTTGGCCAAAGCCTGCACTGGATCCTGCGTGTTATAGACGGCGGATTTGCTGGACTCTGGGGCGTCAGGATTCGCAGCATGTCGAGCCGCATTGATTCGCATCTGCAGATCGGCTCCTGGAATAGCAGGTACGTTGCTGCCGTAGCGGACCAGCCCGTCGGCGATACTCCACTCAAAGACCGCCATGTTCAGTTCGGCGCAGGCGGCGCGCACCAGGCGCACAGCGCGCGTTTCCTCGACCGTCTCCATCACGACGATCGGGGTGGAAGAGTTGATCAGGATTTTGAGGCGCTCAAGCGCATCCGGCATATGGGTTTGACCAGTCGCAACTTACTACCGTAAAATAGTTTAGTCGGTATTCCACCCGAACTTCTCTTTCTAGAGAAAGCCCACAGAAACGAAGGTAACGAAGCCAGATGGCAAACCATTTTTCGGCGCTGAAACGCGCCCGTCAGACTGAGAAACGCACCGTCCGCAACCGCAACAATCGGTCGCGCCTGCGCGGCGCTCTGCGCGAACTACGCGAATCGCTGGCCAAAGGCGATAAGAAGTCAGCCGAGCAAGTATTTCGCGAGACTGTTTCGGCGCTCGATAAGGCGATTCAGAAGGGTGTTTTTCACGAGAACACTGCTTCGCGATACAAGTCCCGGCTGCGGGTAAGGGTGAATGCGCTGAAGTAGGCGGGTGTCAGGTCTCAGGTCTCGGATGTCAGGTCTGAATTCCGGTCTGTCGTATCCTTTTGGTTTCGTCAGAGAACAATCTGGAAATACTTCTGTAAAGCGGCTCGCCACTCTTCTTCTGATTTCAGCATTCTCTCTTCCCGATAACTTCGCCGCGTGATGATCAACTTCCGATCGGCCAGCGTGATCCGTCCGTCGGATGTGGCTTTGCTGCAGATTCTTTTGCGCGTGAACGGTGATTCCGGCGAAGTCTGATGAAAGTGGCACATGGGCGCGAACTCGTCCAGGCGTCGAGCGACGAGAGAAAAAGTGTACTCGCCTTTCCAGCTTCCGTCCGGTTGAGCTCTTTCTAGGTGATACGAATCCCCTTCCTCTCTGATACGGAACTTCTGTCCATCCTGTAATTGCTCGGGGCCCGGTTGCAATCGTAAAGGTTCCAGGAAGCAATCTCCGAAACCCACATCCGCCAGCCAGGGCTTGTCAAGGTCCACACGCAGCGTCATATGATCGAATTCGGGCGTTTCCGTTCCATCTTCGCGCGGGACACGGGCGGAAAGCAGAGAGACTTCAAATCGCAGCCCACGCAATAATGCGGCGAAAGCGCCGTTCATTTCGTAACAGAAGCCGCCACGATTGCGGTCAACGATCTTGCGCAGGAACGCGTCTTCTTCACAGACAATCTTCGTGGCCCGTGCGATGTCCAAGTTTTCGAAAGGAACGGTCAGCAGGTGTCGGCGGTGAATCGCGCTTAAAACCTCTGCTGTGGGGGTTGTGGGTCCGGTGTATCCAATGCGGGCAAGATACGAAGCTAGGTTGAGCATGATGCCTTGAAAAAACTCGACGGGCCAGTCGCCGACTTACACCGGCAACTCTTCCTGGGACCACCCGGGCACCTCTGGCTTCGGTTCCGTGGTCAGGTCGAGCACCAATTTCTCCAGCATCATGCGCTTGCTTGGGGGATTGGAACGTAATGCTAGGTCGGCTTTTGCGATCAGACGGATGGCCCGCGTCAGTTCGCGTTTGGACTTGTAACGGCGGGCCTGCCGGATGATGTCTTCGGCGGCAAAGGGAGGCACGCGGAAGCCCTGCCACAGCGCGGCCCATAGCATGCGCTGATCGCGGACGTTGCGTTCCAAAATCACCAACATCTGACGGAACGTTTTCGCCAGCATGTAAAGATGGCCGATAGCCGCTTCGTCACCATCGCCGGTGGAGAGGATCGCGTCCAGCATCTCTAGCGCACGTATGCGATCTTTGGAGGAGATGGCATCGGTCAGCTCATAGAGCGATCTTTGTTTAGCGGCCAGCACCATGGTTTCGACGTCGCCCAGGGTAATGCGTTTTTTCTCGCCGACATAAAGAATCAGTTTCTCCAGTTCGTTGGAGATCATCATCATGTCGCCACCGAGAGCGTCCACCAGCTCACGCGCTGCATCAGGATCAATCTTCACTGACTGCAGGGAGCAATATTCGCCGATCCAACGTACGGCTTCGCTTTCTTCCACGCGCGCCAGTTCGACGATGGCACAATAGTCGCCCATTGATTCCCGAATGCGTTCGTAACGCTCCTTATCAGTTAGATCCATGCGGCGAGGGTCGGCGGGGATACTGATATGGTCGGCCACAAAAATCAGGACGGCAGCCGGGTTCGGATCCTTGCAGTAAGCCTCGATAGCATCGAGTTTGTCCTGGTTCGATCCACGCCCGAATAAGTTCTTCACCCCGCGAACAAAAAACACCTGAAAAGGCGCCACCAGTGATGGGGTGCGCGCGCGATCAAGGATCTCCGTCAGGTCGGTTTCCGACAGATCAAAGTCGAATAGGCTGAAATCGCGCAAATCGGGCGGCACCAGATGTTCGAGAATTGCTTCGCGGCAACGCTTGCGAAAAAAAACTTCGTCTCCAACGAATACATATGCAGGCCGCAGCTTGTGAGCTTCCACCTCCGATACGAAGCGGTCAGCCTGCGCGAAGGCGCGCATCAAAATCCCTCCAGAATGTTGCTCACCAGAGTGCGGGCGAACTCGCGCGACAACCGTTGCATGGCGGGAGAATCTTCCTCAAAAAAGCTGGAGAGTTCACGCGATACCTGGTATTGCTCACGAAACACGTATGACGGATTCTGATAGAGAACCTTACCCTGTTTGTCGGTCAACGAAACTCTCATGCCGACGACCACTAGCACACTAGCCGCGCGCCCCGTTTGTGAGTCGTAAGTAAGAGGAGAAGCATAGCTGGAAACGACGGTGCCGCTCAATGTCGCATCGGCAGCCTGATTCGGCACATTTAGGACTTGATAGTGAGTGCGTGCCACCATTTCTCGGACCACCGCTGCGGTGAGCATCTGCTCGATTTTGTAAGTCTGGGTATCGTTGACAAATGCGGGAATGGCAATCGTCCTGACGTTATCGGGAAGCTGAACGCCGTGTCCGGCGGTGTGATAGCCGCAGCCTGTGAAGCAAATGCAAACCGCCACTGCCCAGCCCCCCAGCCAGTTCTTCACTGGATTTTCCCTTTGGGCCGGCTTGCGGCCATGGTCTCCGCACACTCGACCGCCGTCGACGCCGCGATCCGCAGATTATCCGAGGCCGCCCAGAGCCAGAAACGGTTTGCGCTATTTGGGTCAGGAACAATGGACAACAGCACATCTCCCTGGCCCGCAGCGTTCACATTCGTGGGCACCTCCTGGGCCGGAAGCGGGATGTGCACATGTTCACCGGCCAGCGCCTGCGATAACGTGGCCAATTCCATAGCTTGTTCCATTTCAATATGAACCGCGAAAGCGTGCCCATGAAATACGGGGGCCTGCACCAGCAGCAGCGACGGGAGCGGCGCATCCTTGCCTGCGATTCGCTGGTAGTGCTTCAGCACTCGATGTTCTATGGTGGCCAAGGCAGGAGCCGCCTGCTGTCCGTAGCGGCTTACCATATTGAAAGCCACCTGAATGTCGAACACATTCTTAGGCAGTTGCTGGAACGAGAGCAGATTCACCGTCTGCTCGTGCAGTTCGTCCATCCCCTTTTGTCCATGCTCGGACGCAGGCTCGTACACGGTTGCCACCGCGCGCTTGACCTTGCCGGCCCGGTGCGCTCGCAACAGGATAAGAGCCAGCACCACAGCGGCGGGATGCGCTACCACCGATGGTCCGGGCTGCAATTCGACGGTTAGCGCCTGGCCCAACTGGCGTTCGATCCAAGGAGACCGGACCACTGCGTCGGGTTCATCCTCCAGCGCGTAGGAAAGATCCACGATCGCGCTGCCTGCCTTGCGGGCTGTCTTCCAATTTCTGCGGGTGCAGTCCGGATCCGACGCGAAAAACGTGAAATCAATCTTGTCGAACTGTTCCGTTCGGACGCTCTGGATGAAAGTAATCTCATCCTTCAGGGTCTCAAGTTGTCCCAGAGATTCATCGTCGTCCAAAAGTTTGATATCCAGCGACGGGAAATTGCGGTCACTGAGCACCTCCGCAACTTCTTTTCCCTTGAGCGTGCCCGCACCTACAATCGCAAGACGATAAAAGTTGCCACCCCGCATGGGTTCGGTATGCGCGAGTGCCGTGGATTTTGCGTGGGAACTCATGAAGTCTGCGAAGCCTCCTTGTACGCCGGAGGCGATGGCGGGCCGCCCTTACGCCGGAAAATCCATTGCAAACGCCAGACTACACCCGAGAACATGTAGAGCAGCGCAATCGCGAACAGCACCCACTGAGAGAAATACCAGATAGCGGCAAACAACAGGCCGAAAAGAATAATAAGTTGGAATGGTTGTCGCGAACGGAAATCGATGTCTTTGAAGCTATAGAAGCGCCAGGTGCTTACCATCAGGTATGCGACTGCGACCACCATCAACATCCAGGTAACGGCAGTCCACCAGGATGCGATTGGGTCTCCACCAGAAAAATGCACTACTGCGGCAATCACTCCGGCGCCGGCGGGAATCGGCATGCCCACGAAATACTTTTTTCCCGGACGCCCCGGGTTTGAGGGTTGTGGGTTGGCCGTAATGTTAAAGCGGGCCAGGCGACTAGTACCGGCCATGAGGAAGAGAAAACTGGCGATCGCGCCCAATTGTCCCAGCTTGCTCAACAACTGGGGTGCTAATACGGCGGGCAACTGGCGGAAACCCCAGCTCCAGGCCAACATGGCCGGGGCTACTCCGAAGGTAATGACATCGGCGAGTGAATCCAGTTCCCTGCCAAAATCGCTGCTGGTTTTGGTCATCCGGGCAATGCGGCCGTCGAGGCCATCAAACAACACGGCAAAGCCGATCGCTTTGGCGGCGTTATCGAAGTGCCAGAAGTCGGTGAAATTGCCGTGCGTGACCTGCAGAATGGCATAATAGCCCGCCGCAATATTCGCGGTGGTGAACAGGGATGGGAGGATGTACATCCCCTTACGAAGTTTTCGCGGAGGACGATCTTCCTGTCGTCGCCTTGGAATCTCGGAAAATTCCGGATCCATCAGAACACTCCTTGTCGAATCTGTTCAGCCCCAACCACCGCAAGTTCGGGAGCAGGCGGCATAAGCGCCAGCACACTGCTTCCACCTTTTACCCGGTCTCCGATCTTCACTTGCAAACTGGCGGAGGAGTCAAGAAAAACATCCACTCGCGAGCCGAACTTGATCAGTCCGACTCGCTCTCCGCGTTCTACCCGATCGCCTGCTTTTTTCGTGAACACAATCCGACGCGCCAGAAGCCCCGCGATTTGCTTGAACGTTACTCGTTGTCCTTCGCCTTCGACTTTGACGATGTTTTGTTCATTCTGTTCCGCGGAAGTCAAATTCATGGCGTTCCCGAACTTTCCCGTTTGATAGCGGACTTCCCGGATTATCCCAGCGGTCGGAGAACGGTTCACATGAACATCGAAAACGTTAAGAAAAATACTGATGCGTGTTTGCCGGACACCATTTTCCGTCACCGGCCAGATTCCTGTAACTTTTCCATCGGCAGGCGACACCACTGCCCCCGGCGTGTCAGGAATCTCCCGCTCCGGATCACGGAAGAACCACAGAAAAAAAGCTGCCAGAACTAGTGCGGGCAACGCCCAGAATGCACCCACGAGCCAGCCCAGGAGCACAGCTGCGAACACAAGGGTTAGCGCGTAATAGTAGCCGTCAGGCACCATGGGGAGATACAAGAATTATAGTGCAGGGCTACAGGGTGCATGGGCCTTTCATGTTAAATGCCAATAAAAAAGGCGCTTATGAGCGCCGTTAATTTAAGCGAATGAACCTTTGGCGGCTTCGCCGCGCCACGTCTGGACAGGAATTAAGCGACCTGATGCTGCCGATACTGGCGCTCGATCGATTCCATTTGATCTTTCAGGCGCAGTTTCAGCTTCTTCAGCCGGACTTCTTCCAACTTTTCATCTTCGGTGAGATATCGCTTTTGGGTGAGTGAATCAAGACGTTGTGCGTATTGGGTATGTTCCTGCGCCAGCTTTTGAAATTCCTCGTGGCTGGCCAGGAGCTGGTCCCTCGGAGTTAGCATCCAGCAGACCTCCTGCCCTGATTTCAGGTCTAAAACTAACATACGACCTATGCTGGTTCAATCCCAAATTCCATACGTTAATAACAAAAGTTGCACAAGAAACGAGGCAAATCACGCGAAGTAAAGACAATATGTGAGGGCGTCCTCGTCTGGACCGCGGTAGTACCCTTTGCGACGGCCGGATTGGACGAAAGCCCATTTTTCGTATAGCGCTCGGGCCGCGTGGTTGGACTCCCGCACCTCTAAAAACACCATTTCCGCGCCCGTACCCCGCGCCCGATCGAGAAACTCGCCCAGCAGACGTGTGCCGAGACCGTGCCGTCGAGCCGGACCCGAGACTGCCATGTTTTCAATTTCCCATTCTTTGTCCAGCGGCCTTGCCACCAGAAAGCCCTGTATACCGTCTCTTTCGATAACCAGCGCCTCCCGGCGTGGTTCATTGGTTGCGAAGACTTGTTCGTATTGCTGCTGCGACCAGTGTGCTGCTGTTACTGCATGTTTCTCCAGGGTAATCATGGCGGGAATGTCAGCGGAGGTGGCGGCACGGACTAGCAAAGAGTTTCTAGTTTCTAGTTCTAGATTAAAAGCTAAGAACGGCCTTTCGAGAAAATCTCTGCATCGGACCGCCGGATGTAGTTGGCTTCCAGCGCTTCCGGTGAAACAGTTTCGCCGGCTAAAATCTTTTTCCAACCTTGATGGGCAACTGCGTCACTCTGCTGAGCTGGGACTTCCACCGCCCGGACTCCTTTTGCAGCTAGGGTTTCGGCGATGCTCTTCTCAGGCGTCACTAACGCCGGACCGCCATCCGTCGCGGCCAACGAGTCCAGCTTGATGAGTCTCTCATCGATCATGGTTGCGCGTTCATCCGAGACTTCGTACTGGCCCGCGTAGACTTCGCCTCGGCCCGCCTCAAGGACAGCAAGTACTCTTCCCTTCGTTCCGCCGGCTATGGCCACTACCTCCAGCAGTGACACAGTTGCGATCGGCTTCGCAAGGATTTCCGCCAAGCCTTTGATCGCAGCCAATCCCACTCGCAAACCTGTGAACGAACCCGGGCCGGAGGCAACCGCGAAGGCGTCGATGTCCTGCTTTTTGAAACCATGTTTCGAGAGAAGCGCTGCGATCTGTGGCACCAGTTGCGCTGAGAATGTTCCCCCGGCCAGGGGAACGACTTCGATAACGTCGCACGTTCCGTTATTCAAACCGTGCGCCAGTGCGATGCTGCCCTGCTTGCCCGAAGTGTCCGCCGCGAGAATAAGCATGAAACTCCGACGACGCTTTCAATCGGCAGAAGGTCTGGTTGGGCGGTCGCCGTCTTCCACCAACTCCAGCAAAACTCCACCCGCGCTCGAAGGATGCACAAATATAAAACGACGTCCGCCGGCACCGATCTTCATCTCTTCTGAAATCAGCCGCACTCCGTCTTTCTTCAAGCGCTCGACAGCAGCTGCGAGATCCGGCACCCGCAACGAAACGTGATGCAGGCCCTCGCCGCGTTTGGCAATAAATCTCGCAATTGGGGAATTCTCCGAAAGGGGCTCCAGCAGCTCCAGGCGCGTTTCTCCGACCGGTACCATCACCAATCGGACTTGTTCGGATTCGACAACTTCTTCGGCTGAAATAGTCAAACCCAATTTTTCATAGATGCCTTTTGCCGCGGCCAGCGATCTCACGGCGATCCCGAGATGGTCGATGGAAAACATCAGTGCCGCCGTCCTTGGACAATTTCTTCTACCAGAGTATAGGGATCGCGTTTGTGCTCGGCGACTTCGGCTGCATATTGTGCCATTTCACCGTCCCCTAGTTGATCCCGCGCTTTTTCCAGCATCGCGTCACGAAGCATTTCGACCAGACGAGCCTGCCAGTTCTGGATGTTCCGCTTGAGCAGCAAGTTTTCCCGTTGCAGATGGGTCTGGTAGTCCCGAATGGCCGCGGCGAGTTCCGGGATGCCGGTGCCGTCCGTGGCCACTGTCTTCACAATGGGTGGTGTCCAGTTGTCGCCGCGCACGGCCAGGGACTGCAAGGCGCGAATCTCACGTTCCACTCGCTCAGCGCCTTCGCGGTCGCTCTTGTTGATAACAAAAATGTCGGCAATTTCCATGATGCCGGCTTTGATGCTCTGCACATCATCGCCCATGCCGGGGACCAGAATTACAACCGTAATATTTGCGAGTCGCACGATGTCCACTTCATCCTGCCCAACGCCTACGGTTTCGATCATGATCAAATCTCGACCGGAAGCGCCCAGGATGGTAGAGACATCGGCGGTAGTCCGCGCCAAGCCGCCTAGCGAGCCACGCGTCGCCATGCTGCGAATATAGATGCCGGCGTCGGACGAATGCTCCTGCATACGTATCCGGTCGCCAAGGATGGCGCCGCCAGTGTAAGGACTGGTTGGGTCAACGGCGATGATGCCGATGCTCAGGCCATCTTTGCGATAGTACCGGGCCAATTGATCTACCAGAGTGCTCTTCCCCGCCCCTGGCGGCCCCGTCAGGCCGAGAATCCGCGCTCGGCCGCTGTATGGAAAGATGGCCTTCAACAGCTCAGACCAGCCCCTGCTGTGGTTCTCCACAACGCTGATAGCACGGGCCAAGGCACGCGCATCACCAGCACGCAGTTGCTCAATCCACGTTTGGATTTCTGGATTCAAACTGCTCAGTGTAAAGCAGCGGCAGGACAGGATGGAACTTCTAAAGTCATCCGCCTGCTTAGGGCACAGCGTGGAAGTCGCACAAGCCATTCTGATTCTGATCGGGAACATCTGCGGGAGGCGTCATCCAGGGAGGATTTGTAAAATCGAAAAACTCTGTCATATCCATCTGGGCGGCGTCCCGCTTGGTCAGGCTGCCCAGTTGGAAGCGAGTCTCGATCAGCTTAAGAATTGCAGTGAAATCCGCTGTGTGGTGGGAAACAAAATTTTTTCTAGTGAACGCTGAGACCACCAACAAAGGTACCCGGAACCCAGTGAAGTTAAAATCACAATTGGGGCCGGTAACTTTGCTGCAAACGTCGTTCGGTCCTATATCAATAGGGGCGGTGTCGCCGGGATGGGTTGCAGGTTGGGGAGAGACGTGATCGTAGAAACTACCAAATTCGTCGTACGTGAGAATGAACACCGAATCCTTCCACGACGAACTTTGCATCAAGCCTTTGATAATGTCATGCACATGCTGGGCGCCGGCCTGAATACTTTTGCCATTGCCGGGGTGCTCATCCAAACCTGATTTGTAACCTGGCTCAATCATGGCCACGGCTGGCAAAGTTCCATTGGCCAGATCATTGTAATAGTCGGAGAGGGGGTGGATGTTGGCGGTGTGTTGTGAGGCGAAAGGCTGGAAATTTCCTATGAACGCCGTGCCCGGATCGGTTTCGTAAATCTTCCATGAGATACCGGCTGATTCCAACAACTCAAATATTGTTTTATTAGGCAGCGGCGTCTGGGGAGGATTAACGTGTCCTGCCGAGGTGGCCGCCAGTAAATATAGGCGGTTGAGCTGCGTCCGGCTCATTACCGGGGCAAACCAGCGGTCCGACGTCGCGAATTTCGTCGCCATATAGTAGTAATAGTTCAAATCATTGCCATCGTAATAGCCCATGGCGCGCAAGCCCTGCTGATCAAAGATGGGTGCGTCCGGGGGGCCGGCAGTCTGAGAAAAATGTGCAGCGGTATGTACAAAGCCATCTCCGGCCCAAGGCCCGACCGGGTTATTCACATTCCAATCGACATGGCTTTCATTCCAGCCTGGACTTAGATTTTGCACGCAAACCGTTCGTAAATGAAAAGCATTCACCGTGCTCAGGCCGTCGAAACTGGGATTGGACGCGTTGCTGGGAAGCCCATCGAACGTTTGGCTCGGATATCCATTAGCCTGCCAATACTCCGGTAGTTTTCCGAAATAGTGATCGAACCCGCGGTTCTCTTGCGCCATGAAAATAATGTGATTGACGGAGTCACTCAGTTGCCGGTTCGGCACAGGCTCAGTAGCAGCAGAAGCGCCGCTTAGGCCTTTGCAGCCGGTTTGCATCGTAAGCGCAAGGGCCAAGCCGATGAGCGCAATTGAAATCTCCCATCTATTCCAGATCCCCTGTAAACCCTGACCGCAAGGCTTTGTCATGTGAATGCTCCATCCACACTTCGAGAGTCCAATTTGAGTGGGGCTTGGATGAGAGTAGTAGGTGCAGAGTTGGCCGCAGCGTATACGAGGGATTAGCTTCTGCGGGCACGGGGCCTGCTCGGAGTGGTAGGAAGGTTAGTCTTTAAGCAGTTGGCGGGCAATGACTAGTCGCTGGATCTCGCTTGTACCCTCGCCAATGGTGCATAGTTTTACATCTCGATAAAATTTCTCTGCTGGATAATCTTTGATAAACCCGTAGCCGCCATGGATTTGAACACCCTCGTTAGCACACCTTACGGCAACTTCACTGGCATAAAGCTTGGCCATGGATGACTCCAACGTGGTTTTCATTCCTGCGTCTTTCATGGACGCCGCACGTAGAGTCAGCAGCTTCGCGGCCTCAATTTCGGTGGCCATATCGGCTAGTTTCCATTGAATTGCCTGGAATTCGCTAATGGCCTTGCCAAACTGTTTGCGTTGTTTGGAATACTTCAGCGCCGCCTCATACGCACCTTCGGCCATGCCTAATGACAGCGCGGCAATGGAAATTCGGCCTCCGTCCAGGACTTGCATGGCGTCAATGAAGCCATCGCCTTCCTTGCCCACAAGATTTCCCGCTGGGATTACGCAATCTTCGAAGATTAATTCCGCGGTGTCGCTGGCCCGCAATCCAAGCTTGTTTTCTTTTTTGCCTGGCCGGAAGCCTTTGGTGCCCTTTTCCACTACAAAGGCGGAAAGCCCATGAGTGTGCGCCGCGCGGTCGGTTACTGCGATGACTACTACTACGTCGGCATAGTGCCCATTGGTGCAGAACGTCTTAGCTCCGTTCAGTACCCAGTTGCCGCCTCGACGCACGGCTGTCATGCGGGCGCTGCCGGCGTCCGATCCGGAAGAGGGTTCGGTCAGACCCCAGGCACCGATGTATTCACCTGTTGCCAGCTTGCTGATGTACTTCTTTTTCTGTTCTTCCGATCCTGCGAGAAAAATATGGTTTGAACACAATGAGGTATGTGCGGCCACAATAATGCCCACAGAGCCATCCACTTTTGAGAGTTCTTCGATAGCCGTGACGTATTCGACATAGCCCATTCCGGCGCCGCCGTACTCGGTTGGGAATACAGTTCCCAGCAATCCTAGCTTGCCTAATTCCTTAACGGTCGTCATGGGGAACTCGCTGGCTTCATCCCACTGCATCACGTTGGGAGCGATCTCGCGTTCCGCGAATTCGCGCACGCTCTTTTTAAGTTGAAGTTGTTCCTCGTTGAGTTGGAAATCCAAGCTTCCTCCGACGCGCTTCAATGGAAATTTGCCCTAGCTAGGTGACGGCCGGCGCAATCACATGACGCCGAACTTTTTATTAGAACATAGCGATGGAAGATGAAGAAAACGTCAGACCGACCGGTTGGTTTTAGTTTTGGTGACAATTATCGGCGCAGCGCGCATCGAAGGCCCCATCCCAGTCCCCACCAAACGGCAGGCAGAAGGTAAATCGCCAGCACCAGGCCGGCCACCACTACTAACATCGTTCTCGCCCGGCGTATCGCTTGCTTTTGCGTATCCAACGCCTGCTGTTGATTTGCCAGCGCCAGTTTGTAGTTCTCGATATGTTGTTTCTGCAGATCCCGGATCTCTCCCAGGAGCGCGATGATCTGGTCCTCCGACATTGGAACGCCTCAGCGCCATGACACACTATTGTTGAGTTCGAAGGAAAGAGTGCGGAAGAACTAGACCGTTGGTGCGCCGGGCGTTCGCGATTTCTTGTGGCTCAGGCCGAAAACCTTGCGAGCCATCCAAACTGGGGCCACAAAGACATGTGCGGGATTGGTGAGGAATGCCGGCTTGTTGCCTTCAATCAAATGACCCAGCCAAGCCAGGGCGAAAGCGGTCAGGATTAGCAGCAGTCCAATGATCCAGTGGAACCAGACCACCACAATTGACAAGAAGCCAACCGGGATGGCAATCATGTGCAGCGCGCGATTTACGGGGTGATTGTGCGCGCCGTCGTAATGTGAGTAAAGACCCAACGCAGTGGCCAGTGGTCAGTGGCTAGTGGCCAGCGACCAGTGAGGTGTAATGATAACTCAGAACTGCCCAGTGACTAGTGATCACTGACCACCGGTCACTGCTTCGGAAACAAATCTTTCGAAGACTTCATTGGAGAGCAATCTGCCACGCGGCGTCAGCCGAATCCACGAATCTTCGCGCTCCATCAATCCGCCTTCTACAAATTCGGAGATGGTTTCAGTGAAGCCGGCGACTGCGGATGGCCCAAATTTCGCAGCTACTTCTTTCAAGTCCACACCGCGATTGAGCCTCAGTCCAAGAAAGAACGTTTCTTCGAGCGCCGCATGAGATGCTACGGCATTGGGCTTGAGAGGTCCTTCCGCGACGTATTCTTCCAGCGAGTCTGGAGTGGAAAATCGTACGGCTTCGTTCTTTCCCTCGCGCGAGAGGAGCATGGAATCTGCATCCACTCCAAAACCGAGATACGGTTGGCGCGTCCAATATTTCAGATTATGCCGGGATTCGTGGCCTTCGCGCGCGAAGTTGGAAATCTCGTATTGCCGCACTCCGGCCGAATCCAGTCGCTCGCATGCCATGTCGTAGAAATCCGCGGTGACTTCGTCCTGAGGTACGAAATGCGCGTGGTATCGTGTACCGCCTGCCATCAACTCGCGGCCGAGCCGGGAATCTTCGTCAACCTCGAGCATGTAAACGCTGGCATGAGGCACGCCTGAAGCGATCGCTGCACCAACCGAAACTTCCCAGCTCTCTCGGGTTTGATGGGGTAATCCGGCGATCAGGTCAATGTTGATATTGGAAATCCCAGCCGCGCGCAGGCGTGCAATGTCATCCAGTACGATGGTCCTCGAATGCAAACGCCCCACCGCGGCGGATTCCTGGTCAACGAAAGACTGCACTCCCAGGCTTACGCGATTGACGCCACTACGCCAGAGCGCTTCGACGACCGCTGGTGTCAGCGTGCCGGGAGCGCATTCCACTGTGACTTCTGCATTCGGCAATAACTCGAAATTTTGCGAAATGGTGACAAATAGCCGTTCCAATTCCGTTATATCGATTATCGTGGGAGTTCCGCCGCCCAAGTATATGGAATCCAGCGTTCGATCGAAGCGTCCGGCCATCTGATCTGCGATACTATTGGCACGTTCCATGTCCGAACAAACTCGTTCCACGTAGCGATGGAAAACGGCACGGGAGAAGACATCTGACGCGAAGTTGCAGTAGCTGCACTTGGTACGACAGAATGGCACAGAAATATAAAGGCCCACAGGCATGACGCTGATTATCCCACGTTGCCGTTAGCGTCGGACCTACGCCCGCATCTAAAACGAATATGCTTCCTCGCGTCGTGATCACCGGACTAGGCGTCATCAGCCCCAATGGCATGGGTAAGGCAGCCTTTTGTCAGGGTATCCTGACGGGAACATCTGGGGTAAAACGAATTTCACGCTTTGATCCTGCCGATCTGCCGGTGCACATCGCTGGCGAAATTCCAGACTTTGATGAGCTCGCCTGGGTGGATCCGCGCGAGCGGAAACATGTGTCCCGCGTCGTGCCTCTGGCAGTAGCGGCTTCTGCGGAGGCAATCCACGATGCCGGCCTCGATCCTGCGGCGATGTCGATGGAAGAGAAGCGCGAGATTGGCGTGATCCTCGGCACTGGCGGCGGAGCGCAGGAATTTTCTGAAGAGCAGTACCGTCTCTGGCATAGCGGCCACGTCAAACAAGTCAGTCTATTCTGCATCCCCAGCGGCACTATGGGAACGATTCCCAGCGAAGTCAGCATGCGCTTCGGATTTCGCGGCTACAGCCACGTCATCACGACAGGGTGCACGTCGTCTACCGACGCGATTGGCTATGCCTATCAGCACATCCAGGCTGGAGTGCAGCCCATGTTTCTGGTCGGCGGCGTCGATGCGCCCATTACTCCGGGAATCATTAAGGGCTATTCGTTACTGCGCGCGCTGACTGCTTCGTGGAATCACGCTCCGGAGCGCGCCTCGCGGCCTTTTTCAGCGGATCGTGATGGCTTCGTTTTGGCCGAAGGTTCCTGGATGTTCATCGTGGAAGATTACCACCACGCTCGTGTCCGCGGTGCTCGCATCTACGCGGAAATTGCCGGATACGCATCCACCTGTGAGGCCTTCCACCGCGTACGCATGAGCGATTCACCAGAAGAACCCGCGCGTGCCATTACCGAAGCCCTCGAAGAAGCAAGGCTCAGCGCGGAAGACATTCATTATGTCAATCTGCACGGGACGTCCACGGAAATGAACGATCGTGTGGAAACGCGCGCGCTCAAACTCGCGCTGGGTGCGCATGCGGGCAAGATTCCGATGTCTGGATTGAAGTCACAGATTGGACACACGCAAGGCGCCTGCGGCGCCGCCAGCCTCGCTGCCACATTGGTGGCCATGGAACACGGCAAAATTCCTCCCACCATCAATCTCGATGTCCCTGATCCTGAGTGCGATCTGGATTACGTGCCTGACGTCGGTCGCCGCGCTCAGATCGAGCATGCCATCTGTAATTGCGTAGGGTTCGGGTCCAAGAATTCGGCCTTGATCCTGCGGCAGACTGCCTAAAACCTTTTCCATCCTTCGCACTGCCGCACCCATCTATTTAGGGTAATCTTTAGGTAACCGATGGCCTCAGCCCACGAAGAAGAAGTATTAGGGAAAGCTTATGACAGCCGCCTGATGAAGCGACTGCTTCGCTATCTCGCCCCTTACAAATGGCAGGTGGCAATCGCCCTGGGATCCATCTTTCTCAAGGTGGGGGCCGACGTCCTAGGGCCTTACCTTACCAAGATTGTCATCGACCGCTACCTGGCGCCGGTACCGGGACTGCACACACGCTTTGACCGTTTTCTGAGCAGCAATCCCTTTGCAGGAATTGCACAAATCGCAGCCTTGTATGTTGGGCTACTGGTCTTCAGCTTTCTGCTGGAATATCTCCAAACTTATTACATGCAGTGGGCCGGGCAGATGGTGATGTTCGACTTACGCAAGGAAATCTTCCGTCATCTGCAACGTATGCACATTGGGTTCTACGACAGGAATCCGGTCGGACGGCTGGTCACGCGCGTCACCAGCGACGTGGACGCTCTGAACGAAATGTTCACGTCTGGCGTGGTCTCGATTTTCGAAGATGTTTTTGTGCTAGCCGGCATTGTGGCCATCATGCTGCACATGAATCCGAAGCTCGCACTCATCACCTTCGCCGTTCTGCCCCTGATTGCAATCGCGACCAAAATCTTTCGTGACAAAGTTCGTGATTCCTACCGCCGCATTCGTGTTGCGATAGCCCGCATCAATGCGTATCTGCAAGAGCATGTCAGCGGAATGGTGGTCTTGCAGCTCTTTAATCGTGAGCAACGGGCATTCGCAAAGTTTTCCGACGTCAACGCCAGCCACATGGACGCCTTCAAAGACGCCATTATGGCCCATGCCGTCTACTACCCCGTGGTCGAAATCCTTTCCTCGATCGCCATTGCGTGTGTCATCTGGTTTGGTGGCAACGACGTAATTCGCGGCGCCACTACCATCGGAATTCTGGCGGCATTCATCCAGTACGCGCAACGATTCTTCCGGCCCATTCAGGACTTCAGCGAGAAATACAACATCCTGCAATCGGCCATGGCTTCCAGCGAGCGTATTTTTAAGCTGCTGGATACGCCGGTGGAGATCACTTCTCCCGCAGTCACGAAGAAGCCAGAAGGTCCTGGCCGCATTGAATTTGATCATGTCTGGTTTGCGTATCGGAACATTCCTATCGACACCGGTGATGGCAAGAATGGGAAGGGAGCACGGGCGGCGGAAGATAGAGCTACCCACACCACGCAGCCATTGCTGGAACCAGACTGGGTGCTGCGGGACGTCAGCTTTGTCATTGAACCAGGCGAGACTGTCGCCATTGTCGGGCACACTGGGGCTGGCAAGACCACGATCATTTCTCTGCTAATGCGTTTCTACGATGTGCAGAAAGGCGCGATAAAGATTGATGGCGTGGATGTCAAAGACATGGATCTCGCGGATCTCCGCCGCCGCTACGGCGTGGTGCTCCAGGACCCCTTCCTATTTACCGGTACAGTCGAAGGAAACATCCGACTGGGCACACAATTCATCACTGACGAAGATGTACAACAGGCGGCCATTGACGTGAATCTTGCCGAGTTTATTCGCACTTTGCCGCAGGGCTTCAAAGAAGAAGTGCGCGAACGTGGTTCAACGCTATCTACCGGCCAGAAGCAGCTCATTTCATTCGCTCGGGCGCTGGCGCACAATCCGAAGATTCTGATTCTCGACGAAGCGACTTCTAGTGTGGATACAGAGACTGAATTTAAGGTCCGGGATGCCCTTAGCCGCATGGTGGAAGGCCGCACGTCGGTGGTGATCGCTCATCGGCTTTCGACGGTACAGCGGGCTGACAAGATCATCGTCATGCACAAGGGATTGGTGCGCGAGGAAGGAACGCACCAGCAACTGCTCGCACAGCGCGGAATCTACTACAAACTTTACCAATTGCAATACAAAGACCAGGAGATCCCGGTGGGCAGCGGCCCGGAAGTCACCGCCAGCGCCGACGATTAGGAGACCCGGCGTCCCGGGCACCTGGAAATCAGAGAAACAACTACTCGAGCGTGCCCCGCTCAAGCTCTGCTTGGGCGGGGTTTGTCATCGGGCGGACGCACCAGCCTCCAGAAAATTTCAGATCGCACCCGCATCGCCACTACGGTAGGAAGCGTTTCGGTCACCCGGGCATGGAGACAGAAACCAGGATCGCGTCTGTGATTACAAAGACCTAAAACCACCGCCCAAGCAGAGCTTGAGCGGGGCACCCTCGAGAGTAGCGATGAACATTTTGCGGTTGGCGGATCGATGCCGGCGGGACGCCGGCGCTACTTTACAATGTTGGCGTGCGAATTCTAATCTCCGCCGGAGAAGCGTCTGGTGAACTGTATGGTGCGCAGCTCATCAAGGCTCTACGGAATTGCGATCCGTCGCTGGAGTTTTTTGGCGTGGGTGGAGACCGCATGCGGGCCGCCGGTTGCGACGCGGTTGTAGACGCCAAAGACCTTGCTGTAGTGGGTATCTCCGAGATTCTCAGTCACTTGCCCAAGATTTACGGACGCTTTCGTCGGCTGGTTGCTGAAGCGGACAAGCGTCGTCCGGATCTCGCTATCGTCATTGATTCTCCCGCTTTCAACTGGCGAGTCGCCAGGCAGATGCACAAACGGGGAATTCCGGTCGTGTATTACGTGTGCCCGCAATTTTGGGCATGGCGCCAGGGACGCGTTCGGCTGCTCCGGAAATACATCACCAAAGCCCTAGTCATTTTCCCATTTGAAGAACAGTTTTATCGCGACCATGGGGTGGATGCGACCTTTGTCGGCCATCCCCTCAGCGATCAAACCTTGCCCACGGTCAAGCGCGACGACTATGCCGCGCAACATAAGTTGGACTCAGCTAAGCCATGGATCACTCTCATGCCCGGCAGTCGCATGAAAGAAGTACGCATGAATATTCCCGTGATACAGGAATCGGCCGCCAAGCTGGGCTCGGGATACGAGTTTCTGCTTCCGGTCGCACCCACGCTGGATCGCAGTTTTCTCGAATCGCTGGTCGCCAACAGCCCGACCATCAAGCTCGTGCCTGAAGCTTTGCCGGCGCTTTTCCATTCGCGGGCTGGAATCATTGCCAGTGGTACCGCCACGGTCGAGGCCGCAATCACGGGTACGCCGTTCGTAATGGTCTACCGGGTTTCTGCTCTTACCTACCTGCTGGGACGACCACGCATCAAGGTGTCTCACTTCGCCATGGTGAACTTGATTGCCGGAGAACAGGTCGTCGCAGAACTGGTGCAGCACGACTTTACGGTGGAGAAAGTTGTAACCAGAATGAACGAAATCCTTCCTTACGGTCCGGCGCGCGACAAAATGATCGAGGGTCTGGCCGGCGTAAAAATTCGACTGCGGGGATCGCCTACCGGGGCGAGCCATCCCACTGACCGTGCTGCTGAGATGGTTCTCGAACTCCTTCATGGGAGGCTCGCGGGTCGGGTAGAAGCACCGGCCGGCTAGCGGCGAATAAAGGCAGCAAAAACCCCTGTAACTCTTGTCCCCACAGCATCTTTTGAGTAACAATCCTCATCAAAGAAATTAGGCACTCTCCAGGAGACTGTTTTTGATGATCTCTTATCCCCGGCGTAACTGTCGGGTTCTCAAAATCTGTTTGGTCTGCTTGCTTCTGGTCAGCACGATCCCTACGTGGGCGGCGGAAAAGATGCGCCTGCGAGTGGACGACTATCAGATTGATGCCGAACTCCTCCCTCATGTTCACAAGATCGCGGCCCGCGCCAAGGTGAAGTTCACCGCGCTGGAAGATCTCAACGTCGCAACCTTCGAGCTCCATAATGGGTTGCGGGTGAGCAAGGTGCTCGACGCGGCGGGCAAGCCCCTGACTGCAGAGCGCAGTACCCAAGACTCGACGATTCGAGTGCAACTGCCGACGACGATGCCAAAGGATTATTCCACCACACTGACTTTCGACTACGCGGGTGTTCTCGAGAGCGCGGACGATAGTCCGGTACAAGGCTTGAAGCTCGCGTCCATTGGCGACGAAACCAGCTACCTGCTGTATGCGGGACGCTGGTTTCCGGTGAACGCCTACGGGATCAATCGCTTCACCGCCACCATGAATATCACTGTTCCCAGCCATATGCTGGTGGTTGGGAGCGGCAAGGAAAGTCAGGGCAATACTCCGCCGGCGAAGAAAGTAGCGGCAGCAGCAGTGCCTACCAAGACCTACACCTTTACCTGGGATAAGCCCAGTTTCCCCGGAACTATCGTGGCCGGAATGTTCCAGGAGTTCAAAAGTACCGAGGCTGGACTGGATCTTCACGTCTTCTTCAAGCCGTCTCACCAGAAAATGGGAGCGACTTACACAGAAACCGCGGTCAAAGAATTTATTTACTACGTGACCCTGTATGGACCCGCCCCCTCTACCACACTAAAAGTCATTGAGATACCCGATGACACGGTGCCATCAGCCTGGGCGCCTGAGATCGCTGCCATCGCCAGTCGAGGGATTTCCGACAAAGTCAATTATCGTTTGCTGGCGAACACCATCGCCCACCAATGGTGGGGCGTTTCGGTCAGTCCCGCATCGAGAGACGACTGGTGGCTGAGCGATGGTTTTGCACGCTACTCCGAAGCTCGTTATGTGGAGAATGCAGCCGGGACGGCAGGTCTTGAAGAAGCTGTAAAAGATATGTCCGTAGGGGCGCTGGCCTACGATACGGTTCCTCTTTCCAGCGCCGGCAAGCTCGATATCTTCTCGCCTGAGTTTCAATCGCTGGTCACTGATAAGGGCGCCATGATCCTCCATATGCTGCGCTGGGTGACGGGCGATCAGAAATATGATCAGACCATGCGTACTTTTGCCGCGAAGTTCGCAGGCAAATCTGCGACTCTGGACGATTTTCGCGCGATTGCTGAGCAAAACTACGGTGATAAGCTGACCTGGTTCTTCTCCCAGTGGCTCGATTCCACCGGCGCGCCTGAATTTAAAACCAAGTACACGGTGTTTCGCCTTGGGAACAACAAAGGTTTTCGTGTGGTGGGGGAGATTTCGCAAGATTTGGACCTTTTCCGCATGCCTGTGCAATTGAAAATTGATACTAACGGCAAAAGCGAAGACAAACGCGTGGAAGTAGTGGGCACTAATTCGCCGTTCACGATTGAGACTTTTGGCAAGCCTCGACGTATTTCGGTCGATCCTGACGACCGTGTGTTGAAGAATTCCAGCGACGTCAAGTTGCGCGCGTCAATTCTCCGCGGGCAGGGGTTAGTGCAACAAGGCGACCTTGCCGGAGCGCTGCTGGAGTTCAACAAAGCTCTCGAAGTCAACAAGAACAGTTCCCTGGCTCACTATCGTGTCGCCGAGGTCTTTTTTCTCCAGCGCAATTATCAGGCCGCGGCCAATGCCTATCGCGAGTCTTTGAATGGCGACGGCGAACCTCGCTGGACCGAGGTCTGGAGTCATATTCAGCTGGGCAAGATCTTCGACGTCACTGGACAACGCGAACGCGCAACCAATGAATACCGTCAGGCTCTGCAGACCAATGACAACACCCAGGGCGCGCAGGAAGAGGCGCGGAAATATTTACAAAAACCCTTCGAACAACAGAAAAACAGCTAGCAGGCTCAGGAAATTCAATACGCCCAACGCAATAACGTAGCGCCCACCGTGAATCCCGCTCCCACCGAGGCCAGCAGCACCAGATCGCCCTTCTTCAATCTGCCCTCTTGACGCGCCGTATCCATCGCCAATGGCACGGTGCCTGCAGTGGTGTTGCCGTAACAGTCGATGTTGATGATTACGCTTTCGGGCTTCAATCCAAGACGGTCCGCTGTGGCGGTAATGATTCTCCGGTTGGCCTGATGGGGAATGAAGGCGTCAATATCACTCCCCTTTAGTCCGTTTCGCTGAAGAATCTTCTCGCATATTTCTGCCTGCTTGCGCACGGCGAACTTGAATACCGCCTGACCGTCCTGGTGAACGTAATGCATCTTCTTGTCCACCGTTTCGTGAGTGGCTGGATGCAGGCTGCCTCCACCCGGCATGTAGAGGGAACATCCTCCGGAGCCGTCCACTTCGTGTATGAAGTCGATCATGCCCACTGAATCATCTTCGGCGGGTTCGAGGATCACCGCGCCGGCGCCGTCGCCAAAAATCACGCAAGTGGCGCGATCGGTGTAGTCGATGATGGAGGACATCACGTCGGCCCCAATTACCATGACTCTTTTGTGAGCGCCGGTGGCAATAAATTGAGCTCCTACCTGCAAGGCGTAGACGAAAGCCGAACACGCTGCCGAAAGATCAAATCCCCAAGCTCCTTTTGCTCCCAATTTATGCTGCACCAGGCAGGCGGTGGAGGGAAACAACATGTCTGGAGTTACGGTCGCTACCAGGATGGCTTCGAGGTCGGCAGGCTTCAGTCCGCGTTCTGAAAGTGCTTTCTTGGCCGCCTGAACCGAGAGATCACTGGTGGCTACTCCCTTGTCAGCAATGTGCCGCTCACGGATTCCGGTGCGGTCCATGATCCAATCATGGTTGGTGTCGACCATTTTCTCTAAATCTTCGTTGGTTAACAGGCGAGGCGGGACGTAAGTGCCCAGAGCGCTGATCTTTGCTCTTGCGCGCACAGATTGGCTCACTCTTTATGATCTCCGGTTGAAATGTAAAACGGTTATTGTGACGCAGCCATCGGGCAATGTCCAACTTTGCCCGCTATAAAAAGTCAGGCACCGGAGACCCACTGCACACGCAAGAGCCCGTTACCGTTGCTTCCTTCCGGACCTGGCGGGGTTGGCGGGAACGCGTCGCGCGGGACCGATGCCTGACCTATCCGATTCTAACATTCGTTAAGAAGTCGACGGCTTGCGTTGCGATTCGCACTAGCGATCCGTCCACCTCAGTACGACAGTACCCAACGTGCTCTTCCCTTCCTCACCGAAATCACGAACAATACGAGTACACCCGTGCTAACAAGCCTCGAACAAGGTTCCGCGACGGTTCCTCTTCCGGTAGCCATCAATCGCTACTTTGAACTTGCGCTTTACCTGTTGGTATTCACTGGCTTCGCAACCCTTGCATCGACCGGCGGATTAGATATTCCCACGGTGGTGGTGGTCAGCAGCGCGCTTTTGGTTCGAGGCTACACACTGACCAAGCGCCGCGTTCTGGTAATCCCGGAGCGCTGGACCGCGGTCCTCACCGTTATTTATGTGGCCTTTTATCTCGTCGATTATCTTTTGATCTCGGGTAACTTTCTTAACGCAACCGTCCACCTTGTTTTGTTCGTCATGGTGGTCCGGCTGTTCTCCACACAACGCGATCGTGATCACTATTTCCTTTCGGTGATCTCGTTTCTGATGGTGCTGGCCGCCGCCCTGCTGACCGTGGACAGCGTTTTTCTATTGGCATTCGGCGGCTTTCTCCTGATGGCTGTGGCCACGTTCGTTCTTATGGAGATGAAGCGAGCCTCCGCTAAAGCCACAATTCAAAGCAAAGAATCGAGCGACTTGAGAGCGTATCGTCACATGGCCTTCTCGCTGGCCCTGGCTACTCCGCTGCTCGTGGTGCTCATTCTTATGGGAGGCGCGGCAATTTTCTTCGTTTTACCCCGCATCTCCGCAGGGTACTTGAGCGGCTATTCGCCGGTCGGTGAATTGACCACGGGCTTCAATGATCGAGTCCAACTGGGGAGCATCGGTCAGATCCAGCAGTCCAGTTCGATGGTCATGCACATCCAGATTAACGGCGATCACGGCGGCGGATTCGATCTCAACTGGCGAGGGGTAACGCTGGATCTATTCGATGGCCGGACATGGACCAATTCTCAGGAGAAACAGGTCTTGGCGGCTGGCCCCGATGGGCTCTTTTCATTTTCCCACCAGGAGGGGAAGGGGAAACCAAGAGAAACACAGAAAACGATTCATTATCGAGTTCTGATGGAACCGATCGGTGTGAATGTTTTCTTTTTGGCCCCCATGCCTCATACCTTACGCGGGAACTACAGCCTGATCGCCATCGACAATGGCGCTGCGCTGTTTGACCTCGACCTGGAACATCCCGTGGGCGGCTACGAGGCTACATCCCTTATCACAAACCCCGAACCGAAGCTTCTCCGCACCTTATCCGACTCTTATCCTGCCCCCGTGTTGTCGAATTACCTGAAGGTACCACCGCTCGATCCCCGCATTCCACAGTTGGCCCAGCAGATCACAACCTCCGCTGACAACAATTACGACCGAGCCAGGGCACTGGAGGGCTACCTCAGCACTCATTTCCATTACACGCTGGAACTTCCCCGGACAATCCAGCGCGATCCGCTGGCCAATTTTCTTTTTGAACGCAAGCAGGGACACTGTGAATACTTTGCCTCCTCAATGGCAGTCATGCTTCGCACCCTGCGAATTCCTTCGCGGGTGGTGAACGGATTTCGTACCGGCGAGTTCAATGACCTCACATCCCAGTATCTGGTTCGCGCCAGCGATGCCCATTCCTGGGTCGAGGCCTACTTCCCGGGCTATGGATGGGTAAGTTTCGATCCCACCCCCGCTGGTCCAGGCACGGCGCACGGCCGCTGGAGCCGGATGATGATGTATTGGGACGCCATGCAATCGTTCTGGCGGGAATGGATCATCAATTTCGATACCAGCCACCAACAGATTCTTGGCCAAGGAGCGGTTCGCAACAGCCGCCAGTGGTTCGAGCAGGCACGAAATTGGGCACGACAGCGCTACTTGGCATTGATGGCCGCGGCCCGGCATATTCAGAAAAAAACAGTGGATTCGCCGGTACGCTGGAGCATCGTCGGACTTATAGTCTCAGTTCCACTTCTGTTGCTGGTCAACCTCCGCCGTTTATTACTAGGATTACGATCCAGGCGCATTGCCGCCCACCCGGAAAAAGCAGCACGGTTAGCTGCTTCGATTTGGTATGAGCGGATGACCCGGGTAGTAGAGCGGCGTGGGTGGCGCAAATCACCAGCACAAACCCCGGCAGAGTTTGTTACCTGCATTCAGGATTTTTCGGTTCGAGATTCGGTGGCACGCTTTACCCGGCATTATGAAGGCGCCAGATTCGGAGACTGCGCTCAGGATGCCGGCCGTTTGCCAGAATTGTTCGATGAGATAACCGCCACCGCGCGCCGCTGAGGGCTCAGAAGTGCCACACCACGCCGGCCCCGACAAATAAGTTATGTTGACGGCTCTTGCCTGTGTCTATGTTGAGCTGGGGCACGCCAGAATTAAAATCACGCAATTGTCCCCTTAAGGTGAGGTAATTGAAAATCCTCAAGTCTATTCCCACGCCCATCTGGAATACTCCCGTGCTAGTTCCAGTTTTACCCGGGTTGACTCCACCAAATTCGAGCTCGGAGTTTTCGCTGAAATGGCCAAAGCCTGCGCCAAAGCTGATCCATGGCGAAAGCCCATTGGACGGAAACAGGTTGGCGCGAATGGACGGAGTAATAAAATACGAACGATATCCTACGGGTATGACATTCTGCTTGAAATGTAAATCTTCATCCGGGTTAAGCGCGAAGGGAACTTCAAAGGTCAGTGCGGCCAAGGGGCTGCTCCAAATTCTTCGGCCATAGTTCACTTCAAATGTCAGCCCATTCCCGGAGTGTAGGACCGTGTCGGCACCAGTCGCGCCCCTCACACCCTGGTCGCTGATGAAGGTGCGTCCGATAATTCCTGTCAGCTCATTTCTGTCTTGGGCAACGGCACTCGTGGCAAAGATCGTCGTCGCCACCAGGATCGCGAACCCAAAGAATTTCGGCGCCATTTCCTCTCCCCTTTAAAGTGGCTTATGGTGAGCGCGACTAGGGTAGCACGCCCTTGCGACGTAGCTTGTTGTGGATAATGGCTCAGGTGGTGCGTCAAAGTCCGCACCTGTCACTGCGTCAAGGCTGCCGGTTGGGACAATGTTAGAATTAAGAGATCGCATGTCACCCAAACCCTCATCTGTGGCGATTCAGAACGCGCCTGCTCGTGGTAAGACTTCGTCCGTCCCGCCGCCTAAAGTTGGCTTCGTCAGTCTGGGATGCCCGAAAAATCTGGTAGACAGTGAGGTCATGATGGGCATGCTGGCACAGCACGGGGCTCAACTGACTCCGCATGCCGAGGATGCCGACATCCTTGTGGTCAACACCTGTTCCTTCATCGAGAGTGCACAGCAGGAATCGGTCAATACTATCCTCGAAATGGCGCGCCATAAGAATTCCGGCCGGGCTCGGAAACTCGTAGTTGCCGGTTGCCTGGTCGAACGTTTCCGCGACGACATACGGAAAAACATCCCGGAAGTGGATGCTGTGGTCGGCACAGGAGAACTGGAAAATATCCTCGCGGCCGCCGGAATTGCGCCAATTCCAGTTGAAAATTCTCCGTTCAGAATCCTGACCTCGCGTGCTGAGGGAGATGCTCGCGAAGCGCAAGGACGTTTCTCACGCGAATCCTGGGAAGGCGCCATCGCCGATTTACCTAACTATCTATACGACGACGCGACCCCCAGAATTCTCGCCACAGCGAACCACACGGCTTATATCAAGATTGCTGAGGGCTGCGATCATCCCTGTACTTTTTGCATCATTCCGCAGCTGCGTGGCAAATTCCGCTCTCGTCGATTTGAATCCGTAGTTGCTGAGGCGGAACGTCTCGCCAGTTCCGGCGTGCGTGAAATTACTCTCATTGGCCAGGACACAACTTGCTACGGAGAGGATTTCGGCCTTAAAGATGGCCTGGCTCTGCTGCTCGAAAAACTTGCCAACATCGAAGAGCTGCGCTGGATCCGATTCTTATACGCTTATCCCAACAAAATCAGCCGCCGGCTGCTGGAAACCATTGCGGCCCACGACAAGATTTGCTCTTACATCGATGTGCCTCTGCAGCACGCTTCACCGGCAGTGCTGAAGCGCATGAAACGCGGCGGTGGCGCGGATATCTTTCTACGTTCCATCCAGGAAATGCGGCGGACCATTCCTGATGTCACGCTCCGTACGTCGTTCGTCGTGGGCTTTCCCGGTGAAACTGAGAATGAGTTTGAAGAACTATGCGAGTTCGTTCGCGAGGCGGAGTTTGACTGGATGGGAGCTTTCGGCTACTCCGATCAGGAAGGCGCAGGAGCTTTCTCCATCGAAAAGAAGCTCCCGAACCGTGAAATCGAACGCCGTCGCAAACGACTGATGCAGATTCAGCGCGGCATCAGTAAGAAGAAAAAAAGAGCCCTACTCGGCAAAGAACTGGATTTGCTGCTGGAGGGCACGTCGGAGGAAAGCGACTTGCTGCTCGAAGGACGTACCGTGATGCACGCTCCTGAGATTGACGGCAAAGTTTTTGTAACCGATCTGCCCGAGGAAATCATCCCGGCAGCAGGGCAGTTCTACCGTTGCCAGATTACCGAGACTCACGATTATGACCTTGTGGCGAAAATTCTAGTTTAGCGAGCACCCCGCACCAAAGCCTGGCTTTATGGTTCGCAAACGCACGGTTAGACTGCACTGCCCCACCTGCAAAAAGCTGGTAACCCCCAAAGATCCGGAGTTCCCTTTCTGCAGCGAACGTTGCCGCCTGATCGACCTGGGTAAGTGGGCCAGTGGCGCGTATGTAATCTCGTCTCCCCTGCTCGATGTAAGCGACTCGGAGGGGAAAAAAGATGACCCCGAAGAATAGTGTCGGCAATACTCTCGACCGTAGCGCTGGCGTCCCGCCGGCTCTGTCCCGCGCGCCACGATGGGCTACGCTGGTCGCTACGTTCATCGGGATCGGTCGCATCCGTCCCGGCCCCGGCACTTGGGCCTCAGCTTCGACCGTACTGCTCTGGTGGCTCCTAACCCGCTGGTTCAATCCTGGATGGCAAACCGCCATCACGTGCGTTCTCGCTTGCCTAGCTGTCGTGATCGGGATACCCGCTGCTACCCGCGTCGGCTGGGCCGCTGCTCTCAAAGATCCCCAGTTTGTTGTCATTGACGAAGTGGCGGGGCAGCTCATTACCTTCATCGCCGTACCCGCAACGTGGAAATCTCTGGTGCTGGGCTTTATACTTTTTCGCGGGTTCGATATTGTAAAGCCGCCGCCGCTACGCCACCTCGAGAAACTTCGCGAAGGCGTGGGTATTGTGCTTGACGACGTGGGAGCGGGTCTTTACGCCCTGGCTTGTATGCAGATCGTGCTGCATTTTGGCCTGTTGAAATAGCCTTTTGGTGTGCACGCGCAGTAAGGAAATTGAAGTCCATGGGAATTTCCGACCGTCTGATGAGCAAGAAGAACCTCAATGGCAGGCCGCATATCACGGCTGTGCACCCGGCTGCGGCTCTGCCTGGTGGCGAAGTGCGAATTGTCGGAAGCGATCTTCGGCCGCTCGATTTGCGCCGTCCACGCGTGAAATTTGGCGACATCGAAGGCGCAGTAGTAATCAGCTCGGACGAGTTTCTCATCGCTCGAGTTCCGCCCGGTGCGGCTTCGGGCCCGGTTGTGGTTTCGACCAATGGTCACGCCAGCAATCCCCATCAGATGACGGTTGCAGTCGCAATTGCTGAGAACTTGCATCCGGTCACCAACCCGGCGTTGGATGCCGAAGGCAATATTTTTGTCACATTCTCCGGACCGCGTGGACAGAAAGTACCAGTAGCCATCTACAAGATTGATACCAACTACAACGTCAAACCTTTTCTCACCGAATTGATGAATCCAACTGCCATCGCCTTTGACCACGCCGGCCAGATGTATGTTTCTTCTCGATTCGATGGCACGGTGTATCGGGTCGCGCCCAATGGGACGATGTCGTCCTATGCCGAGGGGATGGGCATCGCCACTGGTATGGCCTTCGACAAGGATGAGAATCTCTATGTCGGCGACCGCAGTGGCACCATCTTCAAGATTGCACGCGATCGTCAGATCTTTGTTTTCGCTACGCTCGAAGCCAGTGTCTCCGCGTACCACTTGGCCTTTGGTCCGCACCGCGATCTGTTTGTGACTGGACCAACCACTTCCAGCTTCGATTGCGTTTACAAAGTCGATCCGCAAGGAAGCGTTTCAACTTTCTATCGCGGCTTGGGGCGTCCCCAAGGTCTCGCCTTCGATGTGCAAGGAAATCTCTACGTGGCGGCATCGCTCTCCGGCAAGCGTGGGATTGTGAAGATCACGCCTGACGGCAAGGCATCTTTGGAGGTCGCCGGCCCCGGCTTGGTTGGCCTTGCGTTCGCGCCGGGGCGCTCAGCAGTCCTCGCCACCACCAACGGTGTCCACCATCTTTCCTGGGGCATTCAGGGGTTGCCTCCGTTGTCGGAACTGCCATCCTGAATTTTCGTGATCATCTTCGGTCCGCTTGATAGGTAACAGCTATCGTTTACACTTTTATTCGTGAACGCCGAGATCATCGCCATTGGCTCGGAGCTGTTGACTCCTTTCCGTCAGGATACGAATTCCCTTTACCTCACCGAAAAACTTAACCAGTTGGGCGTGGAAGTGATTTTCAAAACCATTGTGGGGGACAATCGCCAGCATCTCACCGCCGCGGCTCGGCTGGCCATATCGCGTGCCGACATCATCATATTCATGGGCGGCCTTGGACCGACGGAAGACGATCTCACCCGGGAAGCAGTGGCCGAGGCGTTGGAGCTCAAGCTTCATCGCGATCCTGAAATCGTTCGTAGCCTCGAGCAACGGTTCGCGGCACGCAAAATGAAGATGTCTGCCAACAATCTCAAGCAGGCAGAGGTCATTGCCGGAGCCATCGTTCTGCCGAACCCAAACGGCACCGCGCCCGGGCAGTGGCTCACCGGGTCTTCCGATGGACGTCAGAAAATTATCGTCTTACTGCCCGGCCCACCGCATGAGCTCAAAGCTCTGTTTGAAAAGCAATGTATGGATCTGTTACGCGCGAAGGTGCCGCAACAATTCATTGCGACTCGTACTCTAAAAATCGCCATGATGGCAGAGTCGCAATGCGATGCCCGTATCGCGCCTATTTACAACCGCTTTGTTGACGTTCAGACCACGGTCCTGGCCGGAGCCGGCGAAATTCAAGTACATCTCAAGAGCCGCTCGCACTCACTTGAAGCCGCCCAGGAACGCGTCGATCAATTGGTCGAAAAGATTGAAGAGGAACTCGACGATCTGGTTTTTTCCGATAACGGCGATTCGCTCGAACAGATCGTTGGATATTATTTGCAAATGCGTAACGCCACGTTAGCCGTCGCCGAGTCCTGTACCGGAGGACTTCTGTCAGAGCGCATCACCTCCGTTAGCGGAAGTTCGCGATATTTTCTCGGAGGTGCAGTTGTTTACTCCAACAAACTGAAGACCAAGTTCGCAGCAGTGCCGCCGGATCTGATCAAAAAGTACGGGGCAGTGAGTGCGGAAGTCGTCAAAGCCATGGCGGAAGGAATCCGACAGCGTTGCGGTGCCACTTTCGGTGTGGGTATAACCGGCGTTGCCGGACCCACCGGCGGCACTCCAGATAAACCAGTGGGCTTGGTATTTCACGCTTTGGCTGGCGACCGCGGAACCGAGGTCATAGAACGCAACTTCCCCGGCGATCGCAAAAGAATCCGCTGGTTTGCGGCACAGCAAGCGCTGGATATGATTCGACGAAAAGTAATGTGAGGGGGAAGAAGCATTCAGCATTCAGCATCCGGCACTTGGCACTTAGCATTTGGCACTTAGCATTGGCTAGTGAAGGCTTGGACACGGGGCCCTCTTGGGCAACGCCGCGAAACCAGAATGGCTAAATGCTAAGTGCCGAGTGCTGAGTGCTGCTTTTCTTCCATGCGTATTTTCGTTGCTCTCGACATCGACGATGCCATCCGTGAACGCATCTCGCGCTTTATGGATGGATTGCGTGGATTCGCGCCAGATGCTCGGTGGGCTCGGCCGGAGTCGCTGCACGTTACGCTGAAGTTCGTAGGCGAAAAGCCAGTTGAATTTGTTGAAAGAATCAAGCAAGCTCTTTCCAGTGTCCAGGCTAACTCAACGGATATTACATTCCGCGGCTACGGCTTTTTTCCAGGACCAAAAGCGTCCCGTGTTTTCTGGATTGGCATTGAATCAGGACCTCAACTTGCCAGTCTTGCCAGGGCCGTGGACGACGCCTTGGTTACGCTCGGTATCCCAAAAGAAGAGCACGCTTTCAGCCCGCATCTCACGCTGGCTCGTGCCCGCGGACGCTCCCCGCGAGGACAGAAGGGTCACGCACCCAATGATTTCCAGCATCTCCAGGAGAAACTGGCTGCCCTGACGATTCCTGATTTCGGCACGATGAAGCCGCGGGAATTCTTTCTGTACCAGAGTCAACCGCAGCGAGGAGGTTCCCGCTATACGAAGATTGCGACCTTCCCCTTGCGATAGGCAACCAGTCGAAGTGCTTGCAGCTGCTCTGACGAATACAATGAGCGGGAGACCATGTTCCCATTTTTCCTGACTTCGTCTTTCAGCTATCTTCTCGGCTCCATTCCGTTCGGTTACATCCTGTTGCGTATTTTTCGCGGCCAGGACGTCAGACAGACGGGCAGCGGAAATATTGGAGCAACCAACGTAGCGCGCTCTTCGCCGGTGCTGGGGATACTTACGCTTCTTCTTGATGCACTAAAAGGAGCAGCCGCCGTCGCGGTCACACGTGCTTTATTTCCGGATCAAATGATGCTGGCGGCAATCGCGGCGCTGTTCGCCATCCTTGGACACGCTTTTCCGGTGTGGCTCAGGTTCCGCGGCGGCAAGGGAGTGGCGACCGGGCTGGGTTCGTTCTTGATGCTTGCTCCTAAAATTGTTTTGATTGCGCTTGGAATATTTGTCGTCATGGTGTTCGCTTTTCGATATGTGTCCTTGGCCTCGATTGTTACGGTCGCACTTTTCCCGCTGCTCGCCTGGCTTCTAAAAGAATATGGAAACACGCCTGTGGTGCTGGTCTTCATGGCTGCCGCTTCCGCTCTTATCATCGCCAAACATGGCGGCAACATCCGACGGCTGTTGGCCGGAACCGAACCTCACTTCCAGTGGAGGCGCGGATGAGTCAGATTGCCGTCATCGGCGCAGGTGCATGGGGCACTGCACTTTCGATTGTCCTGGGACGCAAAGGCGGACATCGTATACGCCTCTGGGTTTTCGAGAAGGAAGTCCGTGACTCCATCGCCGCTCGCCGGGTCAATGAACTATTTCTTCCCGGTCAATCCATACCTGACAACGTTTCAGCCACCGGCGATCTAGCAGAAGCGATACGCGGTGCCGAAATCGTGGTCAGCGTAATGCCGTCCCAGCATAGTCGCCGGTTGTTCCAAGAAATGCGACCGCACCTAAAGCCAGAAATGCTGCTGGTGAGCGCTACTAAAGGGGTGGAAGAGAAGACGCTGCTGCGGATGAGCGAAGTGATCGGGCAGATCATTCGCCAGGACGGTTTCTTACCACGCATCGGCGCGTTAAGCGGCCCATCTTTTGCCAAAGAAGTCGCCCGAGGCGATCCTACCGCGATCACCATCGCCTCAAAAGACTCCAATCTGGCCGAGATCGTACAGCGGGAATTCAGCGATCCCCGTTTCCGCGTCTACACCAACGATGATGTGATTGGAGTCGAACTGGGCGGCTCGCTTAAGAACGTCATTGCGATCGCCGCTGGTGTTTGTGACGGCCTGGGCCTCGGACACAATTCGATCGCGGCCCTGATCACCCGTGGACTGGCAGAGATCACTCGGCTCGTGGTCGCTTGCGGCGGCCGTCAGGAAACCATGTCTGGATTGGCAGGCCTGGGCGACCTGGTTCTCACGTGCACAGGCGGACTCTCGCGCAACCGCAGCGTCGGCGTGGAACTGGGCCGCGGACGCAAACTACCGGAGATCATGGCAGGAATGCATGGCATGGTCGCGGAAGGCGTCTTCACTACGCATGCGGCGGTCGGCCTCGGCCGCGCCCACAGCGTGGAGATGCCGATCACGGAACAGATGTACGCTATCTTGCATAACCATAAATCGCCTCGTGATGCCATACATGAATTGATGACTCGCACCGGCAAGAGTGAAATCGCTCTCGGTTCTTAGCGCTGTAGTGCTCCCAGGACTAGGAGTCATTCGTAACTCTCTCAAATTTACCAATCTCTAACTCTGATTCGGTCAACTCCTCGAATCTTTGATCTAGCGCTCCGTATTCCGAAGCGTGCTGCTCGCGAAAATTCTCGTATGCGTCCTGTGATACCCAGAAATCCAAGGTTGTGTAGCGTCGCGAATCCTTCAAGTCATGGTTTAACTCTGTTCTGACATACCCTGCACCTCGAGTAAAGAATTGCGCCCAATCACCCTGCGTCCCATACGCCTCCTCGAACCGTCCCTCCATGCCCGCCCGGACGCGGAACTCCCAAATGATCAGATATCTCCATTGGTCATACTCTCGAGTCGCCATGCATTCTCTCCCCGACTTGGTAGTCAGTGGCCAGTGGTCGGTTTTCCTGATTGGTTATTGCTGGCAACTGAACACTGATCACTGACCATTGACAAGTACTTTGGTAACTCTGTCCCCCTCTAAGGTGCCTTTCCGCGCATTGTATTCAACGTAAAATTTAAAGGAATACCCGAATTCCAGCCGTGTGCTGTCACGGCGATAAAGGGCCACTTTGTCATTCCGCCTAACCATGCCGGCGCGCATTCCGATTCTGTACGTAATCCTTAGTGTGCTCGTTTTGGTTAGCGTGGTGCCCATGTATTTTTACTCGGCTCAGGTGGAGTCGATCAATCGTGAGCGCCTGATTACTAATGAACGCCTGTTGCAAAACACTGTAACCCGCTCGCTCGCCGACGACATTTCGCAGCACCAGGAATCGCTGCGCATGATGCTGGCAAATCTTTCCTCCGCCCTTCAAGTTGCCAGCGGCGGTGACATTACTTCCGCCCACGTGGAAGCACCGGAGCTTCGTGCCCTGCTGGAAAATTTTGTCTCCTCTTCGGAGGATCTTGCCTATGCCACGTTGCTCAACGCCGACGGCAAGGGAATTTCGGCAGGCCGTATCGCCCCCGACGCCTTTCTGCAACGCGAACTGGAGCGCGCCTACGCCGCGGCTCGGGATGGCCGAGTTTATAACGGACAGACTCTCGTAGTAGGTAGCGGCAAGTCGTCTCGCACCGTCATGTTGGTCAGCGCGCCCGTCATGTATGGCGGACGGTTTCTGGGCATGATCGGATCGGTGGTGGATTTGCAGTTTCTGATTCGCCGTCTGCAGGAGGTCAACCGTGGAGAACTTACTCCTTACGTGGTCGACAGCCAAGGACGCCTGGTAGCCGCTGCAACGCACGACTATGCGACCGGCCAGGACATGACCAACCTGGAGATCGTCAAGAATTTCGTTGAGCAGGGCAGCAAGGCGCAACTTGTCGTCCCCACCCGAGAGTTCAGCGTAGGGGGGAAAAACGGGGTCAAGATGCTCGGCACTTACAGTCCTGTAACCAATCTGGACTGGGCAGTGGTCGTGCAAAAACCGCGGGACGACGCCTATCGTGGCGTCTATGAGATGCAGCGCACCGCCCGGCTTCTGGCGTTATTGGCAGTTCTATTCAGCATCGCCATTAGCTTCTATGCTGCCCGCCGCATCACGAACCCATTGGAAGTGCTGACTGATTCCAGCCGTGCCATTGCTCGCGGCGATTTCTCCCAACGCGTAAAACTGAAGAGCCGCACCGAAATCGGTGAACTAGCCGCCACCTTCAACACCATGTCGGAAGAGCTCGAGCAGTTCGTGCTCGACCTTAAGCGCGCCGCGAATGAAAATCGCGAACTCTTCATGGGATCCATCCAGATGCTGGCCGGCGCGGTTGACGAAAAAGATCCTTATACTCGTGGTCACTCTGATCGTGTTACGCGCTACTCAATGATGATCGCTCGCGAACTGGGACAGACCGAAGACTTCATTGAGATCGTCCGCATCTCCGCCCAACTGCACGACGTAGGCAAGATCGGAATCGAGGATCGCATCCTGAAAAAGCCGGGCGCTCTCACGCCAGAAGAATTTGATGTCATGAAGACGCATACCACCAAGGGCGCCAATATCCTCAGGCCCGTAGCTCAGTTGAAAGACATGATCCCTGGCATCGAGCTTCACCACGAGTCACTCGATGGCCGGGGTTATCCGCGCGGCCTGAAAGGTGAAGAGATTCCTCTGCTGCCGCGCATCATCGCCGTCGCCGACACTTTTGACGCTCTCACTACCAACCGGCCTTATCAGAACGCCCACGATCCTCAGGCCGCTTTGAAGATCATCCATTCGTTGATCGGAAAGCGGCTGGATCCCGATGCGGTAGCGGCTTTGACCGCAATCTATGGTCGTGGCGAAATTCGCATCCAGCGGCCATCCGTTCCAGTTCTCACTGCCGAGATCGCACTCCCAACACCAGCGAAACCCGAAGCGTCCCGCGAACAAGCGCCGGAGACTGCGGTCGCCGTCGAAACTACGCGATTTTAGTTTCCTGCTGCTGGCGGGTCTTGGGTCTCAGGTGTCAGGTCGCGGGCACTCGCTTTCGAACGATGATCATTACACTAGCCCTGTAACCTGAAAACCTCAAACCTGAAACCAGAGACCTGACACCCGAAACCTGACATCTGACACCCGAGACCTGACATCTGGCACCCGAGACCTGAGACCAGCAGTCAATATCTTCTCCCGTCGCTATAATGAATGTTTCCGGCCTTTCCCTATGATTCAGACTCTTTTTGGCAGCCTGGACGAAAAACAGCAACCCAGCTTTCTCGAGCGCATGAAAGAGGCGGTGACGCGCACTCGGGAAAACCTGAGCGAGCGCATCGAGGAAGTCGTTTCTTTTAGCAAGGAAATCGACCGTACTACGCTCGATGATCTCGAAGCTACACTCATTGCCGCTGACCTCGGCAGCACCACCACTCGCGAGGTTCTCGACAAACTGCGCGACAAAGCCGACCGAAAGCAAATCAAGAATGTTGACGAGCTCAAGCGTCTGTTGAAGGAAGAACTGTTAGCCATTCTGACTGCAGCCGGTACGCAGCCGGTGCAGAAAGTGGATGGCACGCCGGAAGTCATCCTGATTGTAGGTGTCAATGGTACCGGGAAGACGACTACGATCGGCAAGTTGGCGCAGGTTTTCCGCTCCGATGGCAAAACTGTTTTGCTATGCGCGGCCGACACTTTTCGCGCTGCGGCCATCGAGCAACTCGAAATCTGGGGCGAACGCACCGGAACCGAAGTAATTCGCACCAAGCCCGGAGGCGACCCCGCGGCTGTGCTCTACGACGCTTTGCAGGCCGCCACCGCGCGTCACAGCGATTATGTGATCATTGACACGGCGGGACGTCTTCACACCAAAACCAACTTGATGGCAGAGCTGGAAAAAATGCGCCGCACCGCCAATCGAATTATTCCCGGCGCTCCTCACGAGACTTTGTTGGTAATGGACGCTACCACTGGCCAGAACGGTTTACAGCAGGCGCGTCTTTTCACCGACGCGGCCGGAGTGACCGGCATCGTGCTCACCAAACTCGACGGCACCGCCAAGGGCGGCGTGGTGGTTGCGATCTCCCGAGAACTGGGGGTTCCGGTGCGCTACGTCGGTGTGGGCGAAAAGCCCGGGGATCTGTTGCCGTTCAACCCTAGGGATTTTGTGGATTCACTGTTTGCCTGAGCTTTTCTTCGCTACTTCGTGGCCGACGCAAACATCTCCGATGATCTGTTTGTACGCCGTGCACTTGAGCTGGCACGTGAAGATATTGGTTTAACTTCTCCCAACCCGTGTGTGGGCGCCGTTATTGTCGACCGCAACGGAAAAACTGTCGGCACCGGCGTCTACAAATATGACGCACTTAAACACGCCGAGGTTCTGGCGCTTGAACAAGCGGGCGAAAAGGCCCGGGGCGCTACTCTTTACATCAATCTCGAACCTTGCTCGCATCAAGGTCGAACTGGGCCGTGTGCGGACGCGCTCATCGCTGCGGGTATCGGGCGCGTGGTTGCTTCCATGTCCGATCCAAACCCTCAAGTTAGCGGACACGGATTCGCCAAGCTAGAGGCCGCGGGGATAAAAGTCGATACCGGAATTCTTCGGGACGAAGCGAGAATGTTGAATGAAAGTTTTGCTAAGTACATTCGAACCGCGACGCCGCTGGTTACCATGAAGGCCGCCATGACACTGGATGGCAAAATCGCGCCGCCGCCGGCAAAATCGCCCAGCCCTACGGCGGTCGGCTCGCACGGTCCCACAGGAGGTTGGATCACTAGCGAATCTGCTCGGGCCCACGTTCAGCAGCTCCGTCACCAGCATGATGCGATCATGGTTGGCGTGGGAACCATCATTGCCGACGATCCTCTGCTCACTGACCGCAGCGGTTTTCCCCGGCGACGACGGCTGTTGCGTGTGATACTTGACTCGCGCCTGCGCCTGCCACTGGAATCGCGGATAGTGAAGACTGTGCAGGACGACGTGCTGGTGCTCTGCTCCTTTGCCGAAGAGGAGAAGAAAAAACAACTGCAGAAGCGTGGCATTCGCGTGGAACAGATCCCAACCGCGACTCCGGACGGCCGTCCCGAGATGCCTGCGATCTCGCGTAGTCTCGGAAAAATGGAAATTACTAGCCTGCTGATTGAAGGAGGCGCTCTGGTCAACTGGGCCGCCCTGGCTTCGGGTATCGTGGACAAAGTTTTTCTATATTATTCGCCCAAAATTCTCGCCGGCACCGGCTCCGTTCCATTCGCTGCCGGGACCGGATTCTCTCGAATGAGCGACGCCGCGTATGTTAAGGAGATCAAACTCCATCGCTTCGGTGAAGATTTTGCGGTGGAGGGTTATTTGCGGGATCCGTATGGGGAGTGATTCGAGCAATCAGCAGGCAGCACTCAGCATTCAGCCCGCTAAGACTTTGCGCGGATGGAGTGGAGAAATCGCCGAATGCTGAGTGCTGACTCTGGAGCTAACTATGTTCACTGGAATCATTGAAGAAGTCGGACAGGTAACCGACATCGTTGACAAAGGCGGGACTCGCCGCCTCACGGTGTCGGCCACTAAGAGCGCCAAACAGCTCAAGCGGGGTGACAGCATTGCCGTCAGCGGAGTCTGTCTGACGGCGGTGGAGATTACTCGAGAATCCTTCAGCGCCGACTTGGCAGAAGAAACCTGGAATCGAACTTCGTTCTCCCGTATCAAACCAGGCGCCCTGGTAAATCTTGAACTTCCTATGCGAGCCGACGGACGCTTCGACGGGCACATCGTACAGGGACATGTGGACGGCCCCGGCACATTCGTCTCGCTCGACAGAATTCGGCAGTCTGATGACTACTGGCTTCGCATCGAAATTCCGCCCGAACTGGCGCGCTTTGTGATTTTCAAAGGGTCGCTGTCCATCGAAGGCATCAGCCTCACCATAGCGCGAGTCGACGGAACGCAGGTTACTACGGCCATCATTCCCCATACGCTCGAGATGACCAACCTGAAATCATTCAAGCGTGGCGATCCGATGAATTTGGAAGTGGATCTAATCGCGAAATACGTGGAAAGAATGTTGCACGGCAGTTCTCCGAACAGTTCGATTACGCTCGAAAAACTGGTTAGCCAGGGCTTCTGAGGAGCCAAGTTTTTTCGATTTGCAGTGAAATCTAGGCTTCCAACTTAAGCTCGTCCAGTTCCAGAAACTCCTTGACCACAGGTTCTTCACATCTCTCCATCTCTGGATATGTCCCGAAGAAGAGCACCTTGGCCTCGTGCAGGAAGACCACACGATCGGCGAGCTTCTTGGCCAGCCGCATATCGTGAGTTACAACTACACTGGTCAAATGCAACTGGATCTTCAAGCGCTTGATGAGATCGCCGAGCAATTGCGCCATCAGGGGATCAACCATGGTAGTGGGCTCGTCGTAAAGTATGCACTCAGGACGCGCGGCCAGGGCCCGGGCAATCGCCACAGAACGTTTCATGCCCGTGGATAGGTCTGAAGGTAAGAGATCCCTCATCTCCTTGACGCCCACCATTTCCAGCAGGCCATCGACAATCTCATAGATCTGTTCTTCCGAAATGCCTTCCTGTTCGCGCAGCGAAAACGCGACGTTCTCTCCCACGGTCAACGAATCAAACAGCGCGCCATTCTGGAATACCATGGTGACTTTCTTGCGGATAAGCTCCAACTGCTCCTCGTCGTAATCAGTGATGTCCTCGTGAGCCACAATCACTCGACCCGCATCTGGTTTGAGGAATCCCATGATGTGGTGTAGCGCAACCGATTTGCCCACTCCACTCCGTCCCAGAATGCAAACTGTTTCTGCCGGCATCACATCGAAACTGACATGGTCGAGCACACGCTTTTCCCCGAAGGCTTTCGACACGTCGTTGAATTCGATATACGGCCCCGTTTGTTCCTGCGGAATCTCTTCCTGTCTTTCGTCAGCACTCATGGTTTCGTTCAAGCCCTCGGATCTTCACTCGTCATCCTAGCTGCTTTTTCGAATTCTTCGGGCGTGTTCAGATTGTTGAACAGCCTGCCTGAAAAGCCTGCTCCCGATAACTCTTCCTGCCCAAGTATTCTTGTCTCAACCGCGGCGAATAGGGCATCAATCCTGTTTTTTCCCTGCGCCAATGATTGTTCCGCAACTTCTGCAAATTCCCGGCGGTAGAAGGCACATAGCGGCTGCAATCCATCACTCGCGCGCGGCACGGTAACCACTGCCTTAGCATCTCTGGCTACAGAAACTAGATACTTCAGAAAATTTGGCGCAACAAACGGAAGATCGACCGCCAGCATTAAGTTCAACTCGGTCGAACTACTCTTAAGTGCGGCGTGAATTCCACCAAGCGGTCCGTGCTCGCAATATATGTCCTCAATCACTCGTCCGAAGGCTGCGAATTTGCTGGGATCGCCCACAATCCGCACATCCTTGGCGACACCGGCGGCTAATTCCAGAGCCCGCGCCAGCAGTATGCGGCCTTTGAATTCCAGGAAAGCTTTGTCTTTTCCCATCCGGATGCTCTTGCCACCCGCGAGAACAAAGGCAGTCACGTCGTCCACATTGTTCATGATACGTCACGCAGTTATGTTCGCGGATGACATTGGTCAAGCGAAATCCCTTTGCTACTGGCATTTTTTCGGTTCAAGGCGGACGATACACGAAAGTAACCTATGCAAGTTCGCCAACCCGTTGGATGATGGGTTGGTCCGGCGCTCCCAACCGGTAAGTAAGATCATGCCTCAGAAACTATTGGACGTCCTCATGCTTGGTCGATGTTCGCACGAGTTCTCCTGGCCGCGGCGGGCCGCCGATGGCCATTACTACCAGGTCTGCCTGCTTTGCGCTGCTGAGTTCAAATACGATTGGAACACGATGCAGCGGGTTGAGCGGCTGCAGCATGTAACCCCTGAGGTGAGTAGCACCGCCACTCGCCGCAGCCGTGCCCATACCCACAAGCCGACTTGGGTGCCGCGCGCGCGCCGGTTGAAGTTGGACACTCCGGTGCGTTATCGCGTCAAAAATTTAGGGGGATGGTACGAAGGCATCATCGCGAACCTCAGCCAATCTGGAGTTCTATTCCAGGGACCACAGCGTTTGCCCGATAACACTCTGGTGGAGATGGTGTTCGAGATGCCGGAAGAGATCTCCGGTCAGAAGAACAGCACAGTTCTCTGCCAGGCGCGCATCATCCGCGCAAAGGAAGGTCCGGAGGACGCCGAAGATGCGGGCTTGGCGGCGTCCATCCTCGATTACAAATTTCTCCATCAGAAATGAGGGCGTGGTGGAAAATTGGCTTAAGTCTACAATAAGTGCTTACACTTCAGTGAGTTAACAACGCATTAGGAAATAGATAACAGGCCACAAATTTACTGGAAAACATTACTCGGGTCGCATCTAAACTACTAGTATCGGGTTAATACAAACAGGAGTTGGATTCTATGAAGGCGAGAGTATCTCTCTACGTCCGTGCATTAATGCTTCTTGTGGCTCTAGCCGTTGCGGTGGGCTGCTCGAAGGTTCCCAACGACGCGCAGCTGGCCAGCGATATCCAAACCAGGCTCAGCGCCGATTCCGGACTGCAAGGCAAGCAGCTCAGCGTTCAGTCCTCGAAGGGAACCGTGACGCTTTCTGGAACCGTGGACAACGAGAACCAGCGTCAGGCTGCCGCCCGCTACGCTGCTTCCGCCGAGGGCGTTAAGCAGGTTGTGAACAATTTGCAAGTGGCGCCCCCAGTGGCGTCAGTCGAGCCACCGCCAGTCGAGGAAGTTAAACCTCGGGCGTATGCAGCTCCCGCGCCAAAACCTCGAGTCCGGAAACGAACGCTTCCGTCGGATACTTCGTCCAACGCGAGTACGTATACTCCTCCGGTGACGACGGTTGCGCCGGTTTCTGCAACTACGGCGACGACCTACACGCCTCCACCACCGCAGAAAGTTACGATTCCAACCGGCACGACTTTGGCTGTCCGGTTAGTGGACCCAATTGATTCCGAAACCAACCAGCAAGGACAGACCTTCCGTGCGACCTTGGATTCGCCTCTCGCGGTCGAAGGGGACGTCGCCATCCCGGCGGGGTATGACGTTCAGGGGCACATCATTGAATTGAAGAGCGCCGGGAAGTTCGCGGGACAATCGGTGGTCGCGTTGCAACTGGACCGCATCTCCGTAAACGGTAAGTATTACAACATTCAGACCGACCAATACCGCCGTCAAGGTTCTTCGCGAGGCAAGAATACGGCGGCCAAAGTTGGAACCGGCGCTGGCATCGGAGCGATTATCGGCGCTATTGCCGGCGGTGGTAAGGGCGCGGCCATCGGCGCCGCGGCTGGCGGCGGGCTAGGTGGCGGGGTGCAAGCAGCAACCAAGGGCCAGCAAATCAAGTTGCCCTCGGAGACGGTGTTGAACTTCACTCTCCAGACTCCGTTGACTGTGGTTGCCACCGCTAAGACGCCGGATGAAGGGCGTCCGCGGCTGGAGCGTCCAACCGACCCAAATCAATAACCCGAGACAACCAACGAGGCGCGGGATATCCTGCGCCTCGTTTTTTATTTCCTGGAAACACTCGTACGGTAATGACTTATCGGAGTCGTCCACTTGGACAGTACCCTTTGGTACCTGGGTTCGGCGCCTGACTGCGCCGTATAATCAACATCAAACTGACAGAAATTGACTCTTTTCATTAAGGGGAGCGGTGGACCCTGTATTGGCATTGGCGATTTTCATCCTGGGGCTGGTATTCGGCAGCTTTTTGAACGTGTGTATCTATCGGCTGCCACTGGGATTGTCAGTGATACGCCCCGGCTCCGCCTGCCCGAAGTGCCATAAATCAATTCCCTTTTATGAGAATATTCCGGTGCTTAGCTGGCTGATCCTGCGCGGGCGCTGCCACCGTTGCCATGCCCCTATCTCGCCTCGTTATCTTGCCGTCGAAGTGCTCACTGGCGCACTTTTCCTTCTTTGCTGCCTACATTTCGGATTCACCTTGGCGGCGTTGAAATATTGTGTTTTTGGATTCCTTCTGTTGGGCTTGATCTTCACTGACGCCGAAACCCATCTTTTGCCCGATAAGCTGACTCTGCCCGGAATGGTCTTAGGCTTCGGGTTCAGTCTGGTAGTCCCGGTGAATGACCTGGCTTCGCAACTTTTGCCAGGCCTGATCTCGTTGCCTGTCAGCTCCGATGTTTCCTGGCACTTGCTTTCACTCGTTGACTCTTTGTTGGGGGCCGCAGTTGGGGCTTCGTTCATCTATGGCGCGGGTGCGATTTATTTGCGCGCGCGTGGAGTGGAAGGCATGGGCTTTGGCGATGTCAAGCTCATGGCGATGATTGGAGCGTTTTTGGGAGTCAAGCTCACCATCTTCACCTTGTTCACCGCCTCCATTGCCGGATCGCTGGTGGGGCTTTCGACTGTGTTTGCGGTGTGGATTAAGCGTACCCGAAGGCGTATTGCCCGTAATCATGAATCGCCACGCGACGCACGCCGCCATGCCTGGGAGTCAGCCGCAATTGCGCTCCGCCGGCACCAGATGCCGTTTGGGGTTTTTCTCGGCAGCATGGCGCTGGTTGCATTCTTGTTCGGCGATCGTTTCCTGCATTGGTACTGGGGGTTGCTATGAAAATCCTTAGCAATCCAATTGCGCTCCGCATGGCGCTCGGCCTGGTAGCCGCGATTTTTGCTTTTGTGATGGGACTACTGATGATGCGGCGGATGCGCCGGAGCCTTATGGAGGAAGCATCTCTGACTGAGGATCCTCCCACGCCGGAGCGTTTCCCGCTGCACACCTATCACGCGGTGATCCAGCAGCTGAAACAGCAGAAACACGAACTCCAGAGCGAACAACAAATAGAACGGCGTCGTGCCAAAGCGTCAGAAAACATCAGTGCCGCGGTGCTATCGAACTTGTCGTCCGGAGTTGTGTTCTTTACCCCAAACGGCCTGATCCGTCAGGCTAACGGCGCAGCTAAGCATATTTTGGGTTTCGCCTCTCTTTCAGGTATGAATGCCGCTGAGGTCTTCGGCAATGCGACCTTGCTTTCGGCTTCCGCCTCTTACACCAGCATCGCGCAGGCAATCCAAGCCGGTTTGCGGGAGAAAACGCCTGCGCAGCAGATGACGCTTCGATACGTGACTCCAGGTAAAGAGGAGCGCATCCTCGAAATCACGGTAACCTCAGTACATTCGCCTGCCGGCGAAATATTGGGCGCGGCCTGCCTGGTCAATGACCACACCGAGGTGTCGCAAATTCGACGCCAACAAGCCTTGCGGGGCGAAATGTCCGCCGAGATGGCACTCGAGCTGCGCAATTCGCTCACTACCATCTCTGGCTACGCGCAGCAACTGGCAGCCAGCCACGACGCGGAACTGGCTCAACAGTTGGCTGCCGATATCGCCGCGGAAGCGGCGCACTTGGATCATACGATTGGTGGCTTTCTGTTAGGTCCTAGAGCTGAAAAAGTTCTGAATGGATTTGGTTAGCGGAAGCGGCACGAGTAAGGAATTTAAACTTTAAAACAAAGACGGAGAAACTATGAAGCGCATCGCGTATGTTTGGCTGGCAGCGACAATTTTGGGAGGTTCCCTGACGGTGCTGGCTAGAGCCCAGTCTGAGCCACTGGGCGATTATGCCCGTGCCGTCCGTAAAGAGAAGAAGCAGGAAAAGTTGGAGTCCGGCAAGCGCTTCGATAATGACAATCTGCCCAAGACTGACAAACTCAGTGTTGTAGGAAACGCCACTCAAGAGCCGGCATCACTGTCATCCGATGCAGATGCACAAGCCGCGCAAGACAACGCTCAGCCTCAAAAGGCGCAAACAGACGAGAAGGGTAATGACTCGGCAAAGATGGCCGAAAGTAAGCCCGGCGAACCGGCGAAAGACCGTCAGAAAATGTACGACGACTGGAAAAAGAAAATCTCCACACAGCAGGAACAGGTACAACTGCTCGAACGGGAGATGGATGTGATGCAGCGCGAATATCGTCTGCGCGCCGCTGCTTTCTACGCCGACGCCGGCAACCGTTTGCGCAACGCGAGTTCGTGGGACAAAGAAGACGCCCAGTACAAGCAGCAGCTGGCGGAGAAACAAAAAAGTGTGAATACCGCCAAAGAAGAACTGCAAGACATGAAGGAGCGGGCTCGCAAGGCGGGAGTTCCCTCTTCTATGATCCCATAGGCTAGAATTCGGCCGCTCAATGAGCGGAATTCTGAGAGATGAAAGAAAAGAATCACTTTCTTTCGCGCAGCTGCAAAATCTGCTTTACATGGTGCTTCCCATGCACCCAATGAAACCTGCGCCACTGCGCTGCGGTTAATGGGCCTAACACGGGATGATCCATGATTCGGGTGTTCTTTCCATACTGGGTCTCGCATCGAGCGATTGAGGCATCCATGGCCGCAATCTGCGACCCAATGTCCGCAAGCACTTTCTCCGCCGAAATGCCCCGAGGGAGCGTATGCTTTGTTGCCTTGCGCCCGCGCGGAAAATAACCAGCTCCCACTACCACTGCCGTGACCAGACGATCCTTCCATCCTGGCGCGCGGGCCAGAGGCCTCCCCGCTTGCAGACAGCGCTCGCAACCTTTGGTGGTGCCTGTGTACGAAAGATAAAGATGCTCCAGCACTTCCGCGGCGCTCCATTTGCCTTCCCGACGACGCGTTAGATCGTCGGTTGTCATTCCGTTGGTTGCGGAGGCGACTGCAGTTCGTAACTGTTCGAGACAAGAATCCATAGCGAGTGTCCCCAATGTATCTAGTAGAATAATCCGCGCCAATCCCGGTTGCACAATTTCATGCTCATGACAGGAAGGCGGATATGAAGAAGCTCTTGATGGCAATGCTGGGACTGACCATTCTGACTGGCTGTACTTCCGAGCCAGCCAAACCGGTGCAGACTGAAAAACCGAAGCCGAAAACTACAGAAGCTGTCACTGGCCGCACCGCCTTTCAAAAGCTTTATATCTCTGCCCGCGGTTGGGCTCGCGATGCCCAACCTTATCGGCTGGAATCACAGATCACTGCCGACTGGAAGGGCAAAGATGGAAAGTCGGCGGTGTGGCGTGCCTACTTCGCGTCGCCGAGCCAACGCGGCGTGAAGCCTTTCATCTGGTCTGGCAGTCAGGCACCCGACGCACCCTCACCCGGAATCACGCCCGGCAACGAGGATACCTACAATCCCACCAATTCCTCAACCCGCGTATTCGACAGCGCCTTCATCAAACTTGATTCGGACAAAACGCTGGAAGTCGCGCAAAAGCATGGAGGAGATAAGATTCTGCAGAAGAATCCCGACAATCCGATCGTCTACGTGCTCAATTGGGACGGCGTAACTAACGAACTGATCTGGCACGTGATCTATGGCGACAGCCCTGAAGATGCAAAACTGAGAGTAGCGGTCAATGCCAGCAACGGTGAATTCCTGCGAGTGGAAAAGTAACGCCGGCCGCGGTGCTGTTCAGCAACCCAGGGCCCGACTAAAAAATGCTGCCGCAGAATTCGGCCGTTTACTGCTTGGGCAAGGCTTTTCCCGATGTCTGATTTTTCTCCGTGGCGCCTTTCAACTTTTCCAATCCCTTTTGCGCTTCCGCTGACAATGGCCCGTGCGGCAGGATCCTCAAGTACTCTTCATAATGAGTGCGTGCTTCTTCTGGCTGGTCGAGCTTCTCGAAACACTGGGCCATCCGGAAGTTTGCAAGCGCATCATTCGGCTTCCAGACCAATGCCTCCTGATAGCGGTCAAGCGCGGCCCGATAATTTTTCCGCTTGAGATAGAAATCCCCAACTTCAATGTCCTTTAAGGCTTTGTGCGGATCCCAGGGATGGAATTCCTGCACGTCGGGAGACATCTCCGCGTTAGCATCAGAAACAGCCGCACCGCTGTAGGGATGATTCTTGGCATCGTCTTTAGGAGGGCTGAGGTCAATCCTGGTATCGCGGCTAGAACTTTCGCCTGCTTCTTTGCTCCTCTCCGACCGCGGAGGCTCTTGATTTTTACCAGGCGTTGGCTGTTGCTGAGCCACACTCCACCCAGTTAAACCTATCGATAATGCCAGCAAAGACATCAAAGGTAACATAAGGATATTGTAGCCCCGAAAGTCACCTGATTCACGCAGATCAAAAAGTTAAAGTGGAGCTCGACGGACCAAATAGCCAAGTACAAACGCCGTGATGATCATCCCGATCAGCAACGGTCTTTCTCGCCGCCCGCCCATAGTGTGAGCTGGCACCCCGCGTTCACCAGCTGCCACCTCCTCTCGCCACGAATTTTCTAGCGTATGTGTAACTGGGGCAATAAAGCGGTAACCGCGCCGTGGGACAGTCTCGACATATCGCGGTTTGTTGGCATCGTCACCCAGCACGGAGCGGATTTTCTTGATGGCGGTATTAAGCGCGTAATCAAATTCTACAAATGTGTTCTCCGGCCATACACGATCCCGCAACTCTTCCCGCGTGACCAGTTCGCCGGCACGCTCCAGCAGAAGGACAAGCACGAGGAATGGCTGGCTCTGCAGCTGAATTCTCATTCCCTCGCAACGCAGTTCCCCGCTATGCACGCTCGCCTCAAACGAACCGAAGCGGAAAACTTTAGCCGAAGAGCGCGATGCGTCCATGCAACCACCTTGCGGTAATGGACGGACAACTAAGCCATTCGGTTCCATAATTCTGGGCCTGGATACAACCACAACTTTCCATCCCAACAGAACATATTCGTACACACGCAAGCCCGCAGCAATACACGCAGAGTCCATGAACTAACTGTGCTCCCTTCACGTCTCTCCCTGGACATCGAGGCCAGAAACAATGCGGCACAGTACACTCTGCTCTTGTGTTTGTATTTTTCTCTTGCATGTTTCGTTTTGCTGGGCAGAACCGTTTTCCGTCCATGAGAACGAAGTTTCTTTCGATCTCTACGCTGGTTACCTTGTGGTGGTACGGGGATCGCTAGGTAAACTTGAGAAGCGGAATTTCATCATTGACACCGGCACCAACCCGAGTGTGTTGGACGAACGGGTCGCGCGTCATCTCGGCCTCTCCGGCCGCAAGGAAAAATTAAGGCTGGTCAACCGCGAAATTGACACCACAATAGTGTTGATTCCCAGTATCCGCCTGGGTCCTCTCGCCCAGGAGTCAATGCCCATGCTGGTTCAGGATTTGTCATTTTTCCAGCGAAAACTTGGCGTACGCATTGATGCACTCATTGGCTTCGATATTCTCGGGACTAGCAGCTTTGAGATTGATTACGCCGCCCGCCGGATCAGCTTTGGCTCGACGACGCCGGGCTCGGAAGCCGTTTCCTTTAAGACCGATCCTCCTTTGGTTACGGTCGAGATGATGATTGAAGACCAGCCGTTTCGCCTGGTCGTGGATACCGGTGCCTCAGATTTGATCTTGTTCGACAAGCGCGCGAGCGAGAAACTGCGAAGATGGCAAGTCACTGCCGAGGCAAGCTCGTGGAACATGTCAGGCCAATTCAGCATGAAGATTATTCAGATTTCACACTCGCAGCTGGGAAATTCCGGTCTCGGCGGACTGCGCGCGTATCTGACGGCAGATCAGAGCCAAGGCTTGGGCTTCGATGGCCTCATGGGAGTCTCAATGCTCCGCGCCGCGCAGATCTCCTTTGACTTCGAGCGCCGTCTATTCACCTGGCAAGCGCGGAACTCCAAAATTCCTCTAACCATGGAAGCGAAGCGTTCGCCCCCGCCCCTCTGTCCAAGCTCAGGGAGCCATGTCCCGGAGTCTGGAGTGGGGGCTGGTGGCGATCGGCGGATACCAGAGCGCTTAAGGATTGCCGATTGCCGATTTCCAATTGCCAATTTGAAAAGCCAGTAAATGGCTGTTCTTAGCCTTGAAATCGGAAATTGGAAATCGGCAATCGGCAATGCCTCTTTAAAGCCTGGCCCCAAAAAAATAGGCCGCTCCATGGGGGTGGAACGGCCTGTGTTGGCGAAGTCCTCCGGGGAGGAGGGAAAACCGTTACATAGACGGCGGAGCCGTCGGATTAGCCGCGGTCGGCTGCTGCTGCGCAGGAGCCGTTGCCTCGCCCGTGTTGGTCATCAAACGTACATCCACACGGCGATTCTTAGCGCGACCTTCCCGAGTCTTATTGCTCTCGACCGGCTTATCTTTACCCAGCCCAATCAGATACACCTTGTGGGCAGGAATGCTGTGCTGCGAAGCCAGGTACTGAATCACGGAGTCGGCACGACGCTCACTGAGGTCGTAGTTGTAATCTTGGCTGCCCACGGAATCCGTACCACCTTCCACCGTGATGATGTAACCCTTGGCATTGGTGACGTCTGCGGCGAGCTGATCCAAGGCTTCCTGAGCCTTCTTAGTCAGGTTGTCCTTGTTAAAGCCAAAGTGGACAGAGGTCTCGGTTATGACGTGATAGTTATCCAGATTGGCGACCGTGTTCTGCAGCTTATCTACGCGATGAACCGCATTGTCCGCCAACGTTTGTGCTTCGCCGGCCTGCTGACTGGCAGACTGCGCTTTTTGATCTACCTCTGCCGCCTTGGCCTGCACCGACTGGATGCCAGCTTGGGCACGCGCGTCTACGTCTTTAATGTCCCTTGAATTCTTTGCAGTCAGGTCGTCCAGCTCATTGGTCTTGTTAATGAGCGGCGTCGTCTCTTGACGCACGTAGTTCTTGGTGGAACAACCAATAGTCGCCGCCATGCTGGCTGCGAGCAGAACTGTTAGTGAGATACGATTCATCTTAGCGAACTCCTTCTTTCTCTCTGAACATCAAACCGTGGCCGTACTATTAGTGCTGGGCGGAGCCGGTCTTGTTTCCTGTCCCGCAGTGTACTTGAGCACGAGGGGTGCCAATCGTACCTTCGTGCGCCAAGCCATAAGTCCCTGGTGTCCAATAACTTAGGTAACATGGCACCAAGGTTTCGGGAGAAGCAGCGGGAAAACGGGACACGGAGTGAGGAAAATTTATACGGTGAATTGAGTCAGCGCGTCCTAGGAGGACACAGGATTGGGATTGTTTCCCGCTTATTCCGTCGAAACACCCGAAAGTCGCTCTCGTCCACTGTGAGGACGGTGTGTCGAGGATACATTTCGCTCATACGGATTACACAAAGATCAGCAAGATCGGGTTTGCGGTCCTCGTATCGCCGAGCTAGCTCTACTAACTGCTCCAGGTTTCTAGGGACGTCGAAGGCTAGCCGGATCATCTCTTCCTCCATCAAGTTCAGTACATACGAACTCGACCCGAGGTGAAACGCGGATTCAGCCAAAACCGCCTCGCAGGTTAGCAGCGGTTCGGTCAAAATCTTGGCGATGTTCAAAGCCCATTCGTGGTGGTGATCGCCTCTATTACCAAAGGCAACGATGAACCCTGTATCAGCTATGCCCTTCATTTACGCGAAAATCCTTTACGGGACGAGAGATCCGGCGGGCCGTTGATCTCACCCGCACGATGTAGGAAAGTTTGCTTCCCTTTCCCCGCCTTCGCAGTTTCGAGTTGCTGACGAATCAGCCTGCCCACCGGTAGACCAGTCTTGCGGGCTGTTTCTTTGAGCCAAGCAATTAGCTCATCCGTAAGACGAATTGTTAATGTATGACTCACAATAAAATATTGTAACACACCTAGAAGCGCAACGTCCTTAAACCACATCATCTAAAATTAAGAAACGCAATGGATCTTGCCGCCAAAATTCGCACCTTGCCGGTGTCGGCCGGCGTGTACCTGTATAAAAACGCCGACGGCCAGGTCATTTATGTGGGCAAGGCCAATAACCTGCGCAGCCGGGTCTCCTCCTATTTCCACGAGGGCCGTGTTGAGGATGCGAAAACTGGATCCCTGGTTCGCGAGGCCGTGGACGTCGATTACATCGTCGTCGCGAACTCAAAAGAGGCGCTGGCCCTTGAGAATCACCTGATCAAGCAGAAGCAACCTCGCTTCAACATTCTTCTGCGCGACGATAAAACATACCCGTACGTGAAGCTCACGATGGGCGAGCGCTTTCCACGGGTTTACGTCACGCGACGGCTACGCAAAGACGGCAGCTCGTATTACGGGCCTTACTTCCCTGCCAATCTGGCTTATAGGATCGTGGATTTGATCCATCGTCATTTTCTGATTCCCTCCTGCAAGGTCGATCTCAACCGATTTCATCTCCGCCCCTGTTTGCAGTATTACATCGGCCGCTGCCTGGGACCGTGCGTTGAAGGGCTGACTACGCCGGATATCTATCAGGAGGCGATTCGGGATGTGAAGCTATTCCTGGAAGGCCGCCCCACCGACCTCTACCGCTCTTTGCGTGAGCGTATGGCGAAAGCTGCCGAGGCCCAGGAGTATGAGCGAGCGGCCAAGTATCGCGACCTGATTTCGACCGTCGAGCTGTTACAGGAAAAGCAGCGCATCGCTTCGGTCGAGGGCGATGACGCGGACGTGTTTGGGTACCACTTCGAAAATGGCATGTTGGCGGTCAATTTGTTTCACATGCGGGCTGGACGGGTGCTTGATCGGCGCGAGTTCTTCTGGGAAGACTTGCCCGATTTTGCGACGCCAGGTACTTCTCGCAAGGACGCAGATGGCAATGACTCGGGGCAGGGTTCATTCCATCCTGGTGATTTTTTCTCTGCACTACTCAAGCAGCTCTACATTGGACAGCCCTACGTACCACGAAATATTTACGTGCCGGTCGAATTTGAAGATCGCGAGATGCTCGAAGAATTGCTGTCAGACCAGATCGAGGACTCCCGCGGCGCGCGTGTGCATATCCTTGTGCCCCAGCGCGGCGACAAGCGCTCGCTCATCGATCTCGCCGGCAACAATGCCAAGCAATCCTATGATCAGCGGTTCAGAATCATGAAACCGAATACGAAGGCCATCCAGGAAGCGCTTCAGGATACGCTTGGGATGCCCGAACTGCCCTCTCGCATCGAGTGCTTTGACATTTCGCATATTCAGGGCGCTGAAACCGTTGCTTCGATGGTGGTGTGGGAAGATGGGCAGATGAAGAAGTCGGACTACCGCAAGTTCATAATCCGCAGCGTGGATGGCGTGGACGATTTCGCCTCCATGCGCGAGGTGGTGAAGCGCCGCTACAAGCGTGTGCAGGACGAGAAAAAGAAGATGCCGAGCCTGGTGCTGATCGATGGCGGACTGGGCCAGTTACATGCCGCCGCTGAAGCGCTGGAATCGCTCGAAGTCATCAATCAGCCGCTGGCCGCAATCGCCAAACGCGAGGAAATTATTTATGTCTCTGGACAAGAAGATGAACCGGTGGCTCTCGATCACCACTCACCTGTGCTTCACCTAGTCCAATTGATTCGCAATGAAGCGCACCGCTTCGCTGTAACCTTCCATCGCAAACGCCGCCAGATGCGCGATCGATCCACCGAACTGCTCGACATCCCCGGAGTGGGCGAGCGTACAACCCGCCGGCTGCTGGAGCACTTCGGTAGCGTGCAGGCGGTGAGACAGGCAGACGTCGCGGCTCTTTCCGCGGTGGTGACGCGTCCTCAGGCGGAGGCCATCCTTAGTCACTTCCGGAAATAATCAAGATCTCGGGATCAAGGTGCCTCCGGTCCGCGTCCTGATCATGACGGAGCTAGGGGATCACTCCCAAGGAGGACGAGGTTACGAATGGCGGCCCGTCACAAGATTCTGGAGCAAGGTCATGATTGCCATTTCGGCGGCTTGAGCGCTGGATGTTCTACATAGAGTGGCTCCAATACGTCGAAGATAATTGGGTATATGACACGGCCAATTGCTTTTTGATAGGCTGCCGCCTCCGCCGAAGTACAAGTCTTCCGCACAGCCGCCGTGGACTCGTCCAACCGGCGATATATATCGAGCCTCAAGTCGCTGATCTGCCTGGCTGTATTTGCGTGTTTTATCATGTCGCTGAAGTGGAGAATCCCTTTCCCTCGATGCATTCTCCCATATATTTCCGCATGGGCACTCGTCGCGCCCCCGTTTCTCGGCCAGGTTGGGCGGGTTCCAACCGAGAATTGAACGAAACAACAGACGGCGATTCGACCGAGGATTCCACCGATCCTAAAACGGCGAAGCTCACGATCTTCCATTCGATCCACTTCGCTTCGCCAGATCTTGTAATACATAAGATTTGACGTTGGTCGGAAGTCGGGACCCGTGCAGACTTTCTCGCACCAGAGTCACGGGAAGTGAGCGTGAAAATTCCAGAGCGCGGGCCAGCGGAGTCTTTTCATTGCGCAGCAGCGCCATTCGGATTTCTCGTCGCGGCGACCACTTGGAGTGGCGGCACACCGCTTCAACGAAAGCTGAGGATGAATTACGGCGCATTAAAGCTTTGATAATCGAGGCCTCGGTCAGACGAGGATTTTCCAGCGCCGCTCGGACAATTCGCGTTTCGGAATCGAGCAAAAGCGCACTGGCAATTCTCTCCGACGCCCGATGTGCCAAAGAAAGTCTTTCACCCATGGAGATTTTTTCCAGTCGATTGGCCAGCGCCTCATCCGCGGCGATCCTGATATCGGCGGGAGCGCCTGGCGTCAGCGCTACTTTCATCAGATCGAACGTGAACAGGTGACGCACCATGGGCAACGAGAGATGCCGCGGCGTCCTGGGATGCTCAACCATCGCCAGCTTGAGCTTGCGGCTTTTCATCAGAGTGCCGTTTTTGCCGAGTTGTTCCACTACTTGCGCGGGCAAGTCTCTGCGCTTCAGGAGGGCGAGCGCTAGGTCGAGGGTAAGAGAGGGATCAGTGACAACCGCATTCAAGACATCCTTAGAATTGTTATGAATGGCCTCTTCGAGAGGAATGGATGCTGAGTCACTTGCGCTGCTGACAGGTGTGGGTTCTTTCGTCATCAGCCTCAGCTTCTGCGACCTCGCTACACTTTCGCGCCTTTGCGGGCCAACTCTAGCGCACCTCGCACTGGCTCAATCACGGTTAGATTCACCGAGCAATTAGGATATTCGGAACGCAGACTATTGTAGAAAACCTGGCGCACCAGCGCGCAGTTGCTGAAAACACCGCCGGACATGGCCACCGGTACTTGATCGCCATCGGGAAACAGCCGGCGAATTACAATTTTGGCCAAACGCGCGAGCTCCGTCCCGGCCTGTGTGAGAATGGACCGAGCCAGTGCATCCCCGGAATCGGCGGCTAACAGTACCGCCGGCAAAAGCGCGGCGAAGTCCGGACTTGGGTGAGCATTCGCGGCCAACACCAACTGTTCGCGTGTGGTGAGACCCCAGGCCTTCTTAACGCTGTCCAGCAGAGCGGAGTTTTCTTCACCGGTTTCGTCATAATCGCGCATGATGGCAGCGATCGCGGAGCGTCCAATCCAGTGACCGGAGCCTTCATCGAAAATCGAGAATCCCCATCCACCCGCGCGCAGAGTGTTGCCTGAAGCATTGCGTCCGTAAGCCATCGATCCTGTGCCCGCAATCACCATGACGCCGGCTCCGTTGCCAAAGGCAGCTTGCAGCGCGATGACCATATCGCCGACCACTTCGATTTCTCCTGAAACCAACTCCGCCAACAGACGGCGCACAAGGTTGCTGATTTCCGGTCGCCCGGCTCCCGCCAGCCCCACACACGTTCTTTCGATTTGAGCGGGAGTCATTTTTACGGCAGCACATGCTTGGCGGATCGCAGCGCCAAGAGCCTCTCGCGCCTTCGCCTCGCCCAAGCGGATCACATTACTTCCCGCAGCCGTGCCGCTGCCCAGCACAGAAGTTTCGTCACCGATCACACAGGAGGTCTTGGTTCCGCCCCCATCGATGCCAAGAAAGATCGCCACGGACGTATTTCTACCATAGGGGATTGACTCCGCAGGTGCGGTTTCAAGTTTCGCCAGTCGTTTTCCGCCATAATGTCGCGAGCCGCTACAAACTCATACATGGGCCTGGATAAGCTCGACCTCGGCATCATCGCGCTTTATCTCGCGGGCATCACGTTGTTCGGCCTGCGTTTCCGTAAACGCCAGCGTACGCTGCGCGATTATTTTTTGGCTGACCGCAACATTCCATGGTGGGCAATTGCGTTATCCATCGTCGCCGCCGAAACCAGTACCCTAACCATCATTAGCATCCCCGGATTGGCATATGACACCAATCTCACCTTCTTGCAGGTAGTGTTCGGCTATCTCGTGGGGCGCGTCATTATAAGTTTTATCTTGCTGCCGCATTATTTTCGCGGAGAGCTCTATACCGCCTACGAACTGATCGAGCGCCGCTTTGGAAGAAAGCTACGTTCAGTAACTGCCGGGCTGTTCCTGCTGACACGGGCAGCAGCAGAAGGCGTGCGCGTGTATGCCGTGTCCATTGTCGTGGCCATTGCACTGGGCACTGGTGAGATTGCTTCTATCGCGATCATCACGGCACTGACCTTGATCTACACCTTCGAAGGCGGCCTGGCCGCCGTGATTTGGACTGACGTGGTGCAGACCTTCATCTATGTCGGCGGCACTTTGGTGGGACTGTTCACAGTTCTGCACGTCGTGCCCGGTGGCTGGTCCACAGTTCACACGATGGCCGAGAGCGCAGGCAAGCTGCGAATCTTTGATTTCAGCCCCGACTTCTGGAAACCCTACACTTTCTGGGCGGGATTGATCGGGGGGGCATTCTTGACCACAGCCAGCCATGGCACCGATCAACTGATCGTGCAACGACTCCTGGCGGCGCGCACCCAACGACAGTCCGTCACGGCACTGCTTTCCAGTGGTCTTGCGATTTTATTTCAGTTCGCTCTCTTTTTGCTCGTCGGCGTGATGCTGTTCGCCTTCTACCAAGTTCCGTCGGCAACGTTTGGCAAGGCAGATCGGATTTATCCCACGTTCATCGTCAGTCAGATGCCACACGGGATTTCTGGTCTGCTGATCGCCGCCATTTTGGCGGCTGCAATGTCAAACCTGAGTGCCGCGCTGAACTCGTTGTCTTCCACTACGATCATCGATTTTTATCTTCAACACCGCCCGCAATTAGACGAGCGCAGGCGTGTGCAGCTTTCTCGATTAGCAACACTTTTTTGGGCTCTATTGCTATTCGGATTGGCAGTGTTATCACTGCACAAAGTCGGGCGCGTGATCGAAGTGGGATTGCAAATCGCGTCGGTCGCTTATGGCGCGTTGCTAGGCGTATTCCTGCTGGGCGTGCTGACGCGGCGGGCCAATCAAAATGGAGCAATGGTCGGAATGCTGTGTGGCTTCCTTATCGAACTCTACATTTGGCTGGGGACTCGAGTGCCGTGGACCTGGTACGTGGCGATTGGAACGATTGTGACCTTTGTGGTTGGATACGCTACCAGCATCGTCTTCGAAAAGAACAGCCCGAGACAGCCCGCATGAATACCTCCTCTCGACCCGAACTCGCCCGCGATCTCGGTGTCAGCCAGGCAGTCGCGGTCGTCGTCGGCACGGTCATCGGCAGCGGGATATTTCTTGTTCCCACCGAGATGATGCAAGCGGTGGGCTCGGCGAAAATTGTCTACATAGTGTGGCTGGTGGGCGGGCTGCTTTCATTTTTCGGCGCCCTTACCTACGCGGAGTTGGGGGCGATGAAACCGCAAGCCAGCGGCGAATATGTCTACATGCGCGATGCCTACGGACCGCTCGCTGGGTTCCTGGCTTCCTGGACGTGGTTCCTGATTGCCAAACCTGCGTCCATCGCCACATTGACGACCGGAATCGTGCGCGTCCTCGGAACCTTTCCTGCATTCGCATTTCTCTCAAACAATGCTGTACATACGCCATTCACAATCAATTGCGGCCAACTCCTGGCCATCGCTGCCACTCTACTAATAACTTTTCTTAACTACACCGGAATCAAAAAGGCCGGCGAGTTCCAATTGATATTCACCCTGCTGAAGGTGCTGATCATTCTCGCCATCGTGGCGGCAGGCTTCAGCTATAGCGGAGGCACATGGGTAAATTTTGCCGGGAGTTATGCTGGGGCAAAAGGGGGCATTGCCGGATTCATGGCAGCGCTGGTAGCTGCGCTGTGGGCTTACGACGGTTGGAACGATCTGAACATGGTGGCAGGTGAGATCCGCAACCCGGAACGTGATATCCCCATCGCCTTGATCGCGGGAGTCGCGATCGTTGGCGCACTCTACGTGCTGGTGAATGCAGCCGTGCAGTACGTGCTGCCGGCTTCTGCGGTGGCCGCTTCCCAACGGCCCGCTTCGGATGCCATGGCCCTCGTACTCGGTCCCATCGGCGCTGGTATCGTATCTGCCGGTATGGCGCTTTCTATGTTTGTAGCATTGAATGGCACCATCATGAGTGGTGCACGGCTTCCTTTCACTATGTCGCGCGACGGTTATTTCTTTTCTGCGTTGGGTGACGTCCATCCCCGATTTCGCACACCTTCTACAGCGCTGCTGGTGCAAGCTGGCCTCTCCATCATTTTGCTTCTTCTGAGAGGTAGTTTCCGGCAGTTTTTTTCCCTGGCCATCTTTTCAGAATGGCTCTTTTATATGCTGACCGCGAGCACGATCTTTGTCTTCCGCCGCCGTGATCCCAATGTCCCGCGGCCTTATCGTGTCTGGGGATATCCGGTGGTTCCGCTCCTGTTTGTGCTGGCTTCTGGCGTGCTGCTTTACTTCACCTTCGTCGATAACGTCCGTAATTCTCTTCTCGGATGCCTGGTAATTTTGGCGGGAGTACCGGTTTTCTATGCTTTTGCCCATCGCCGCACCGTCTGACGTCAGCGAGTCGCCTTCACTCTGCTCGCATTTGGGCGATTTCCGCTTTCGGATTCTTCTCGGTTACCAAAGTACACGAGCGGCAGGCACATTTACCCCCCGCCATATCTACCGTAACTTAAAACTTCCACCCGGTGCATTCTCCCCAGGCTCGGGATTTCCTCCTTGGAACTTATGTATGCCTACGCCTGATCACTTTACGTTGGGGCTGTTGCCGGAGCGCAGGATGGACTGGCGCACGCTGGCCACCAGCTATGGGTTCGAGATTCTCGTAATCATCCTGCTAATCAACGTCGGATTTATATGGCCGGAGCGGCTGCAGTTGGCGCAGAATTATCGCGTGACGGAAATCATTCCGATTCCCAGTTTGCAGCCGAAAGCTTTCAAGCCGAAGACACCTCCCCCTGTATTGCGCGCCAAGCTGCTGCCTAAGGCGCCGGTGTTTCCCACGGCGAAGCTAACTGTGCCGCGAGACATTCGCACTCCGCAACAGCCGGACATCGCACCTCCCAAAATTGTAGTTAACAATTTCGAACCCACGGTTTTGAAGCAGGTATCGGGCGCTCGCCCAACGTTGGTCGTTCACACTGGCCAGTTTGGCAGTTCAGCAGCCCCCACCGTCAACGCACCCATACAGAAGGTGCAAACCGGCGGCTTTGGCGATCCCAATGGCATCCCGGGTCAAGGCAAACCCAACGCGCATTTGACGATGGCCAACACTGGTTCGTTTGATCTGCCTCCCGGCGCAGATATGGGAAATGGCACGGGCGGGACAAAAGGGATTAAAGGGACGATCGCGAGCGCAGGTTTTGGCAATGGAATCGCCCAAGCTGGACAAGGTGATGGGCGCAGTAACGGACGCGGCGCAATCCAGACTGCAGGTTTTGGCGCGCAGCAGGTCGCGCCAGGCGGAACGAAGCCGCAGCAAACGGTAGAGAGCGGGCCACCTACTACTCCCGTCGAAATCACTTACAAATCGAATCCGATTTATACCAACGAAGCGCGCCAGCTAAAGCTGGAGGGAGAAGTTTTGCTGGAATTGATGTTTGGAGCCAATGGGCAAATACACGTGAATCGAGTCGTACGTGGTATGGGCCACGGCCTGGATGAAGCCGCCACGGCAGCCGCCGGCAAGATTCGGTTCAAACCTGCTTTGCGCAACGGTGTACCTATGGATTCCACCGCCGTCGTACATGTAGTTTTTCAGCTGGCTTATTGAACCAGCCTTATTAAACTCGGCTTTAGGACTTGGCTTTAGGAAAAGAGGAACAGAGTTATGCGCAATTGGAAATCGATCGTCGCCGCTTTCGTGCTGATTACGCTGAGCGCTGTGGCGCAGCAGACAGCGGCACCATCTTCGTCTTCGACGCCGCAAACAACGCAGCCGACGACTTCGACAACGCCGGCAGCAGCTCAGCCCACCACCATGGATCAGGTGGTTGACCGCACCATCGAGCGTGAGCATGCGCTGATGGATTTCCTGAAGACTCGGACGCCGCTGGTCGAGACTTACCTTCAGAACTTGAAGCTCGATCCGCAATTGGGACCAGTGCCCAGCCAAGATCATTACTTCCTCGGCCGCATTGATATGGCCGAGAGTGTGGATCGGCGCGACTATTTGTCCAAAGACTCAAGCTTCCAGAATCGCCTGATGGGCGGGTTCAGCAAGCTATTCAAATTCGAATACAAGCCGATGGGCTTCTCTTGGATGATCTTCGCCGACCGCGAGGACTTCGATCGCAATCACTACGATTTCCGCTACGTCCGCCGCGAGTTTCTTGGCGACGTGCGCTGCCTCGTCTTCGATGTCACCCCTAAAAAAGATGCCGGCAAGGGCCGGTTCATTGGCCGCATCTGGGTAGAAGATCAGGAGTACAACATCGTGCGGCTCAACGGCACCTATGCCACGCGGCCAAAGAATTCCGAATTCTTCCATATGGACAGCTGGCGCCTGAACCTGATTCCCGGCTACTGGCTTCCCGCCTACATTTACAGCGAAGAAGGCGACTTCAGCTATGGCGCCAAAGACACGATGGCCTTCAAGGCGCAGACTCGCATATGGGGTTATGACCTGAAGAAAAATGAGCAAGGAGGCGAACTCACGCAGATTCGGGTGGACTCGGCGAAAGACGAAAGCACCGCGGCGGACGCCTCTCCATTGCAGGCCGAGCGTCAATGGCTCCAGCAGGCGGAAGACAATGTCGTTGAGCGCTTGCAGAATGCCGGCTTACTTGCGCCCGAAGGCGAGGTGGACAAGATCCTGCAGACCGTAGTCAACAATCTGCAAATCACCAACAACATCGAACTGCCGCGCCCGGTTCGGACGCGCGTAATGCTCACTTCTCCGCTGGAAACTTTCAGCGTGGGTAACACCATCATCGTCAGCCGTGGGCTGATCGACGTGCTTCCTGACGAAGCCAGCTTAGCCATGGTGCTTTCGCACGAACTTTCGCACATTGTCCTGGGTCACAATCTGGGCAGTAAGTTTGCCTTCAACGATCGCATGCTCTTTACTGACGAATCGACTTACCAGAATTTTGGCTTCCGGCACATTCCCGAAGAAGAAATCGCTGCCGACAAGAAGGCGATGGACATGCTCAAGACTTCGCCTTACAACCAGAAACTGGATACCGCGGCCTTGTTCCTGAAGGAATTGGCGGTCCGCGGACCGCAACTGTCAGCGCTTCTGACCGCGCACCTGGGCAACAATTTCACGGACAACAAAGGTGGCGTAGCGCGTATGCCCACTCTCATGAACGTGGGACCGGCTCTGGATCCGAACAAACTTGATCAGATTGCTGCTCTGCCCCTCGGCGGCCGGGTAAAGCTGAATGCCTGGGATGACAAAGTGGAGCTGATCAAAGCCGCACCGGTGGCAATTACGTCAGCGCGCGACAAGATGCCGTTTGAAGTGACCCCGTTCTTCCCTCGGCTCACCCGCATCACGAGCGGCGGAAACACAGGCAATCCCACGACCGCAGCCAACACGGTTCAGAAGTAAAAGTACAAACGTTAAAGTAAGGGTTGAGGTAAGCGAGGCCGGAGCCGGAATAAATTCCGGGGGTCCGGCCTTCGTGTTTTGAATCAGTTCGCAGACGCTGGCGCCGACGCGTTACCTGTACTCGTTCCTATGCCCAATCCATCGCTCACGTGATAATTCGGATAATTCGGCCGCTTGTACTCTGGTAATGGATGCTCCTTGAGCAGTTGCATGACGACCTCGACAGCCTTTTCCAGTTGCGGGTCGTGTCCCTGACGCACCGCCGCAGGATCAAGATCCACGTCGTAATCAGGTGGAATGCCGTGGTTCTCCACTTCCCATTCGCCATTGAGGCCGTAAATAGCATCACGCGGCGCCATTACATATCCGCCGTCGACCAGCTCGGGATATCCGCCAATGCCGACCAGTCCGCCCCACGTCCGCTTGCCAACGATGAGACCGATATTTGATTTGCGGAAATACCAGGGCAAGGCATCTCCTCCCGATCCCGCCATTTCGTTGATGATCATTACCTTCGGACCATAGATCGCAGCTGTCGGGCTCGACCAGTCGGCCCCTTCCCGAGTTACGATCCGGCTCAACAATGGTCGGCGCATGCAATCAATGATGTAATCCGCGAGTTGTCCGCCTTCGTTGAAGCGCTCATCAATCACTGCGGCCTCTTTTCCAACTTGGGCAAAATAATAACGATTGAAATTGCTGTAGCCCGCACCCGCAGTATTCGGCACGTGAACATAAGCCACCTTTCCGCCAGTCATCTCGTACACCTTGCGGCGGTTGCCCTCGATCCAAGCCAGGTTGCGCAGCGTGTCTTCATTTTCGACCGGCACCACCGTCACTTCCCTCGCCCCTTTATCGTCCGGATTTGGGCCCACTTTGAGCTGCACTTGTTTGCCAGCAGTTGCCTCGAAGAATCTGTAGATGTCGTCGGAAGCACGCAGCTCACGGCCATTGACGGCCAGGACGTAGTCGCCCGCTTTCACATTTACTCCCGGCTGGGTGAGAGGAGCTTGCAGCCCGGGATTCCAATTCTCGCCGTTGTAAACCCGAGCCACACGATAGCGTCCATTCTCGAGTGTGTAGTCGGCGCCCAGAAGTCCACCCTTCACCTTCTTGGATTCTGGTTGATAGCCACCTCCTACAAACATATGCCCAACCGTGATTTCACCCAAGGCTTCTTCGAACAGATAGGTCAGTTCTTCGCGTGAGGCGATTCCGTCAAGGTAAGGTTCGTATTTCTTAGCGGCCGCCGCCAGGTCGAGACCGTGATAATGGGGGTCATAGAAAAAATCGCGTTCAATCCGCCAAGTCTCGCGATAGATCTGCTTCCACATGGCTCGCGGCTCAAGGTAAACTTCCATGGCTTCGAGCTTCAGCGGACCCTCGCCAGGCTTGGGCTTGTCCGTACTTGAAGGAGGCTCTTCGGTGCCGGTAATGGCCCATTGTTCGTCCTTGCGATAAAGCAATTTCTCGCCATTGAATGAAATTGCGAAATCGTTTACGTCTTCGAGGAACTTATCCACTTTGCGCTTGCTAAGATCAAACTTTTGCAGGGTTTGCTTCAGGTTCTGCGAATCTTCTTCAGTGATGACCTCAGGCGCTTCCGATAGAAAAAGTATCCCGGATTTTCCCGCCACCAGGTTCACATAATCCCTGGCCGGAATAGGCAGCGCCAGAATGCGTTGTCCGATGTCCTCGATATCGATGCGTACCACGACGGGCTTTTCACTCTCTTTATCTTTATCTTTATCTTTGCTCTTATCATCCTTAGGTTTATCTTTGTCGCTCTCTTCTTTGTCTGTGCTCTTGTCCGCATCGGTCTTGTTGTCTTTGTCCTTGGTTTTGTCCTTTGACTTTTCTTTCTCCTTTTCGGCAGCCTTTATTTCTTCTTTGACTTTTTCTTCATCGCTTTCGGGGGCCAGCGGTGATGGCAGATCTTTCGCCAGCACCGCGATGTACGCGCTCCGCGTGATGAGCCGGTTATCACTGGACATGTCCCACCCACCGCTGACCGCGAGTCCAAGGTCGGTGCTGGCGGTGAAATAGAGATACTTGCCGTTCTTGTCAAAAACCGGGTAGAGCGCGTCGCTCATGCCGTCGGTGACTTGAAAGCTCTTACCTTTCTCCAGCGAATAGACAAAGATGGTGTGCAGGTGGCTGGGAAGTTGTTTGGCGTATGCGATCCACTTGCTGTCGGGCGACCAGTTTTGGCCGAACTGCGGCCCTTCGTAAAAGTCGGTATCTACCAGCTTGGATGTGCCACTAGCCACGTCGACGAACCATAAGTTCAAACGCTTATCGCTGTAAGCGATTTTCTTGCTGTCCGGCGACCATACCGGCGAATAATAAAAAGATGGCGATTGTCCCAACTTGATGTGCCGCACTTCCCCCAAGCCGTTCTGCTGGCGGAGCTGCAACTCATACTCACCGGGATTGTCGGAAAAGTACGCGATCCACTTGCCATCAGGGGACCATGCAGGATCGCGATCGGCTACCGCAGGGCTGTGGGTGACGTTGCGAATATCGCCTTTGTCGGTGGGGACAGTGAAAATTTCTCCCCAGGCCTCCATCAGAGCCCGAGATCCGGTGGGTGAGAGATTGAAGTTATGAATCCGCTTGGGTTCCACTTTTACAAAACGTGGACGTACCTGTGCGTAGTCTCCGGCCACGCGAATATTGATTGCCTTAGTCTGATGGGTATTGAGATCGTAAAGGTGCAGCGCACCGAACTGCTCAATGACGATTGCATCAGGCCCAGATGACGCCGACTTGAAATCCAAGCCATTGCTCTTTACCGCTTCTGATACTTGCTTGGTGGCAGTGTCGTAGGCGAACAAACTTACCGGACCATTGCGGTCGGAAAGAAAATAGATCGTGTTTCCCATCCACATGGGATTGAAGTCGTTCGAATTCTCCCGAGGAATTTTGACCACACTGGAATCCTTGAGGTCGGCAATCCATATCGGCGTAGTCTGCCCGCCACGATAGCGCTTCCACGCCTTCTGCCATTGAGGATGCGGCACGTAGGCTAGATGGCTTCCATCGGGTGACAAGGAGCCCTCCTCGCCAATGGGGAGGGGCAACTCGGTTGGGAATCCTCCTTCCACTGGAACTGTGAACAACCTATCGGCGCTGTGGTAGTAGCTGAAACGACCTGAGCGAAACAAAATTCTCTTACCGTCCGGAGTCCAGCCCACCACTTCGTCGGCTCCGGGATGGTAGGTCAACCGCTTCGGAGCACCGCCTGCACTGGGGACAACGTATACGTCCTCGTTGCCGTCGTAATCGCCCGTGAAAGCGATCATGGTGCCATCGGGCGAGAACAACGGATCGGTTTCATTTCCCATCCCCGCAGTAAGCCGCCGGGCGTCACCGCCGTCGCGGGCAGCAATCCACAAATCGCCTCCATAGTTGAAGACGATCTGAGTCTTGCTTACCGTAGGCTTACGCAGTAGCAGTGGCGTGCTCGTCTGTGCTAAACCGGTTGTAGCCAACAAACAAATTGAGATTAGGACCACTCGCATTACTGGAACCCCTTTAAACTCGCTGGAATTAGTAGCGCCGGCGTCCGGCCGCCTGTCGGAGGCTGGGGCACAAAAATATGACAGTCGAGAACAAGACTGATGATGCATTATTTCTGCTGACGTCCTTTGCCCGGCAGCCCCACGGGATTCTCGTGCGTGCGCTCACGGAAGCCGCCTTTCATCCCTGCTGCCAGCGACACGCTTGACTCGCCAAACTTGTCGCGCAGCCGATCCGCCGCGGACAACGCATGTTTCCAGCGTTTGCGTCGATCGCCTTCAAGCATGTCCCCTTGTTCCGCTTCTTCACCGAATGACGATGCATGCACTCCAAGCAATCGCACTTGCGCGCCCTCGCGCCAATTCTTGCGGAACAGTGCTCGAGCCTGTTCGAATATTTCCGTATCCAGCTGCGTAGGCACGACGAGGGAGTGCGCCCGGGTAATGGTGGTGAAATCTTTGTAACGCAGTTTTATCTGAATGGTACGGGCGTGCAAACCGCCTTCCCGCAACCGGCGGCCTACCATTTCGGAAAGTCGCATAAGCGTGGATTCCAACTGCTCCTGACCGGCGGTATCTTCGTTATAAGTATGCTCGTGGCTGACAGACTTGGGATCACTGTCAGCCCCAACTTCCGTATCGAACCATCCTCCAGCATCCTCGCCGCGGGCTTTACCGGCCAACGCCAAGCCCCACTTCCCAAAGCGTTCTTCAAGGAACGCATCATCGAAGCGGGATAGATCACCCACTTTGCGGATGCCGAGCGCGTGCAGGTTCCGCTCGGTAACTTTACCCACACCCGGAATGTCCCGCACATCGAGCGGTGCAAGAAATCTTGCTTCCTCGCCCGGCACAACCCACAGAATTCCATTGGGCTTGGCTTTGGCTGAAGAGACCTTCGCTATCAGTCGCGAACTGCCAATTCCGATCGAGCAGTTGAGTTGCGTTTCCGCTTTCATTTTCCGATGAAGCTGATTGGCCGCACGCAGCGGCGGACCATGCAGGCGTTCGGTACCCGTCATGTCAATGTAAGCCTCGTCGACGGAAGCCATCTCCACCAGCGGCGAAAAAGAAGTGAGCACGCTATGGACTTTCTCCGAATATTCGCGATAACGATCGGGATGGCCGTTCACAAAAATGGCTTGCGGACAAACTTTCGCTGCAGTGCGCAGCGGCATCGCGGAGTGCACGCCGAATTTGCGCGCTTCATAGGAGGCCGCAGAAACCACCCCGCGCTCATGCCGCTGCCCTCCCACCACGACGGGCTTGCCCTTCAACAAAGGATCAAACAGCTCTTCCACCGAGACAAAGAACGCGTCCATATCAACGTGGAAGATGGTTTTGAGGAAACCAGCCATGCAATTAGAGCTACCTGAGGCGAATTGTAGCAGCGCAGGGCCGAAGCATCCGGCGGTCCTTCAAAGTCAGATCTTCAATGCGGCTAAAACTAGAGTTCCGGTGGCTAAATGCTAATTGCTAAGTGCCAAGTGCTGCCTTACGCCGCGCTCACTGTCCGTGTCTGCCGCACCCGCTCATAGATTCGTACGTACTCCTTGGCAGATGCATTCCAGGAAAAATCCTTGTTCATCCCGTTTCGCATGAGCGTCTGCCAGGAGTTCTGGTCACGGAACGCCTGCAACGCTTGCCGGATAGTGAGCAACAGCGCTTCCCCGCTATATTCCGTAAATTTGAAGCCTGTCCCCTTGCCGGTTCTGGGATCCCAAGGCTCAATAGTATCGTCCAGGCCTCCGGTCGCGCGCACAATGGGCACCGTGCCGTACTTCAAACTGTAGATCTGGTTCAGACCGCAAGGCTCGTAGCGAGAAGGCATGAGGAACATGTCGCTTCCAGCTTCGATTTTGTGCGCCAGAGTGTTGTCATAAGCGATTTTTACCGCAATCTTCTGCGGAAACTGCCGGTTGAGACGAAGGAACATTTCTTCATATGGCTTATCCCCACTGCCCAGAGCGACGACGATCATCTCTTCGCGGGCCAACCGGTCCATAATTTGCGAGATAAGGTCAAATCCCTTCTGCGCGGCAAATCGGGAAACAATTCCGATCACGGGCAGCTTCGTATCAGTTTTGCTCACTCCAAAGGCGGCTAGCAGATCCTGTTTGCACTTGGCCTTGCCGCTCAAGTCCTGGGGTGAGTAATTGGCTACGATGAACTTATCCTTCTCCGGACTCCACTCGTCATAATCCACACCGTTCAGGATTCCAGCGACGGTGGACGCGCGATCCCGAAGCACGCCCTCCAGGCCAAAGCCGAATTCGGTGGTCTGGATTTCCTGGCTGTACTTGCGACTGACGGTGGTTATGAAATCGGAATATACCAGCGCGCCTTTGAGGAAGTTCACATTGCCAAAGAACTCCATCTTGGAGATAGTGAACAAATCCCACGGCAACGTGAGTAAGGGCAGAGTGTCAGGCGAGAACAGCCCCTGGTATCCCATATTGTGTATGGTGAAGACGGTGGCGGCGTCTCGCAAAGCGGGATCTTCCGCATACTGTGTCCGCAGCAGAACCGGCACCAGTGCGGACTGCCAATCGTGACAATGAAAAACTTGCGGCACACCCAGGATTTTGGAAGCCTCAATCACTGCGCGCGAAAATAGCGCGAAGCGTTCCGCATTATCTGGATAATCGCCGGCGGAGGTACCATAGAGCGCCTCACGATCAAAAAACGGAGGATAGTCGACGAAGTAGAAACGCACGCCGGAATGGTTTCCGCCAGTGACCACCGAACAAAAACGATAGCGATCATCAAATGGTATGGTGATGCTGGGCACAACCGTTTGGGCGTCGGTGAGCTTGGTCTGACGATATCGCGGAAGATAAACGCTGACCTGGTGTCCCATAGCAGCCAGGGCGCGAGGCAGGGCGCCTACTACGTCGGCCAGCCCTCCGGTCTTGGAGAAGGGCACACCCTCCGATGCCGCAAAAACAATATGCATGAAAGCGAATCCTCCAAAGTGCGAGCCTTGCTGTATCGGCGCAAGCTATGATAGAAAAGTGCGATTTCCGCACACTCCTGCGCCAACCGGACTCGCGGGATGAATTGACAGTCTAAATGCCGGAAAGAAAGAGGGCAATGTGCCAAGAGTCTCCGCTGCGCATCCCAGCCGGAACAGCCGTCCCAAACTCGGACAACATTTTCTGGTGGATGACGCCGCTGCCATTCGCATCGTGGATGCCCTCGGCAACATTTCGCAAACGACTGTTTTGGAGATCGGACCGGGACGCGGCGCCATCACCGAACGTCTGGCAAAGCGAGCCAGGCGCCTGATCGCCATCGAACTCGATCGGGTCTTGGCCGCACAGTTGCGCATGAATTTCTCCTTGACGCCTAACGTGGAAATCATCGAGGGCGACGTTCTCGCGATCGATTTCGATACCTTGTTTGGACCGAAGCCCGGAAGCACCCGTCCTGGGATGGAATGGAAACCGGAGCCGGTCCGCGTTGTCGGAAATCTTCCCTACTTCATTACTTCGGAAATTCTGCTGCGACTGTTTGAATATCGGCGCTATTTTGACGTCATCCTGCTGATGGTCCAGCGTGAGGTGGCCGACCGGCTCGCCGCGCGTCCAGGCGGAAGTGAGTATGGATTACTGTCAGCGACAGCTCAGCTCTACGCTCGGGTGGAAAAATTGTTCACTCTGCCCCCAGATGCATTCTCGCCTCCACCGAAAGTGCAATCCAGTGTGGTTCGGCTCTCGATTGCGTCGCGAGTCGAAAATTTGCGCGTACCGGAGCAGGGCTTCGTCAACTTTCTCAAACAATCTTTCGGGCAGAAGCGAAAAACTCTCTGGAATAATCTGAAATCGCAATATCAAGCAAAACAGTTGCGCGAAGCGCTGGACAAAGCGGGCGTCAAGCCCACTGTAAGAGCGGAGGCTTTGTCATTGGAGAAGAGTGCCGCTCTATTCCGCGCGCTCAGCACCGCGGGTAGTGAGCCAGCTCCATAAACGAGGTGCCCATGGAGTCGACCACACGACGTCCTGCCGTTGCCGGGCGCTTCTATCCGGGCGATCGAGACACTCTGCTTGCCGATGTGAGCACTTACCTCTCTCCCGCCGAAAAGACAAGTCCCGCGATCGCTTGCGTCGTCCCTCACGCTGGTTACATATATTCAGGGCACGTTGCCGGAGCAGTGCTTGCCCGATTGAATATTCCTCGACGATGCATTGTGTTGTGTCCCAACCACACTGGGATGGGCCAACCTCTCGCCATCATGAGCGGTGGCGCTTGGGAAACTCCTCTGGGAAAGGCTCCAATTGATTCGTCGCTTGCAGAAGCGCTCAAGCTACGTTTCCCACTGCTCACGGAAGACGCCGACGCACATCGCGCCGAACATGCGGTGGAGGTCGAACTACCTTTCCTACAGGCCAAGTCTCCAAATTTCACCTTCGTGCCGATTGCGCTTGGCACCGGCAGGTTCGACGTTCTCGAAAGTCTTGGCCAAGCGATTGCCGACGTGGTTAAAGAGGAAACTGAAGCCGTCCTGATCATCGCCTCCAGCGACATGAACCATTACGAAAGCGACAAGATCACCCGGGTGAAAGACCACAAAGCCATCGAGCGAATCTTGGCCCTGGATGCGCGCGGATTGTTTGACGTCGTCATGCGCGAAGACATCAGTATGTGCGGCTTCGGCCCCACAGTGGCAATGCTGACCGCCGCCAAGCGCCTGGGCGCTACCGCAGCCGAACTTGTCAAGTACGCCACATCGGGTGATATTTCTGGTGATCGCGAAATGGTGGTGGGATACGCGGGCATAGTGGTCCGCTGAAAAACCGTGGCCCGCAGGCCGATTGCACACGGCAGCTGTACCGATTAAGATTGCGCTGTAAGGCACGGTGGATTTTTCTACCGTGGCCCTTCTCCCTCGTCCCATGGACGGTTCAAAGCTGACCGCACATTTCTCGAGATATCTTGGAACTCGCATGCCAACATGCACCCTGGTGACACTTGCCATGCTGGCTCTGTTCTCGGTTCAAGGACGACCAGTTTACGGACAGTCGGCAAGCCGTCAGGACTCAGGAACATTGCAGGGATCGGTTCGCGACCCGCGCGGGCAACCGCTCTCATCAGCAATGGTTTATTTGCAAGCTCAAGGTGGGTCACAACCTGTGATTGCGCAAACGGATTCGGCTGGGACGTATCGTTTTCCGAGCCTCCGACGGGGCATGTATGTTCTGCGTGCGAAGCTGGCGGGTTACAGCGACGCGACTTCCGGCTCCTTCGCCATTGGTGAGAACGAAACCAAGAGCATTACCCTGACCCTGAAATCTCTAAAGGCGGAAACAACGAGCTCTCCGGAGACAGCAACCGAGTTTTTCGACGAACCCAGCTTCACCGTAGCGGGTGTGACTGACACCACGAATCTTGGCGGACACGGTTCAGACACAATTGTGAGAACCAAGGAAGCGCTGGCAAAGGATACTGTTTCTCTGGGTAAGGGGTTGCAAGCGCACTCTTCCAAGGCTTCATCTGTCAACCAAAGCGAGATAGTTTTGCAGGAAGCGGCTGCACACGAACCCGGGAACTTCGATGTGAATCATAAGCTGGGAAAGTTGCTGGTTGAGGAAGGAAAACCTAGAGAAGCGCTCCCATATCTCGAGCGGGCTTCCAAGCTCAATCCGAGCTCCTACGCAAACGCTTATCAGCTGACGCTTGCCTATGTGGGCTCTGCCGACTATCAACTTGCCCGCGCCCTTGTTCAAGCGTTGCTGACAACGCAACTACGAGAAGCGCGGGGCAATGCAGAACTTCACCACTTGCTCGGAAACATCGAGGGCAAACTGGGGAATCCGGTCGAAGCTGTTCGAGAGTATCAACTAGCAGCTGAACTCAATCCAAGCGAATTGAATTTGTTCGATTGGGGTTCCGAGCTCCTGATGCATCGGGCAGCGCAACCTGCCATCGAAGTTTTCACCAAAGGCAATCGTCTATTTCCGCACTCCATCCGCATGCTGCTGGGCCTGGGTTCCGCGTGGTACGCTCACGGTTCCTACGATCAGGCGGTCCAACATTTCTGCGAAGCATCGGACTTGAATCCCGCTGACTCGACTCCTTACCTGTTTATGAGTCGATTGCAGACCACGGAAACCATTCCTTCCGACAGATTGGTGGAGAAACTCGAGCAGTTCGTGAGGCTGCAACCTGAAACTGCCCAGGCGAATTATTCCTACGCCCTTATTCTGTGGAAGCGGCGAAAGGGCCCGGACGACAGCGGAACTTCGGCTGAGGTCGAATCGTTGCTGCAGAAGGCTGTGCATCTTGATCCGGAACTCGCGGTTGGCTATTTGCAATTGGGCATCGTCTATTCGGAACGCAAGGATTTCCGCAAAGCGATTTTGTCATACCAAAAAACCGTCGAAGCTGATCCGCGATTGGAAGAGGCGCACTATCGCATGGCCCAAGTCTACAAGTGGACCGGAGAGAATTTGAAAGCTAAACAAGAGCTCGAAATTTTCGATCAGCTGTCAAGGAAAAGGGCCAGCGAAGTCGAGCGCGAGCGGCGCGAAATTCAGCAGTTTGTCTATAAATTGCGCGATCCTACCCCTAGCGCGCAACCGCAACAATAAGTTCACGGAAGCGGCATGTGAAGTTTTGACCCTTTCTGCTTGAGCCACTGGTTGAATTCGTCCACCATCTCTCGACTCCATTTTCGGTCGATCTGTCCGGGTGTGTATCTGCCTTCGCGCAGCATGGCATGCCCCCATTCGTCCACGTGATGGATCATTTCGGTATCATCAGCAACTTTTTCCGCCAATTGCGCCGGGATGAAAGTGACTCCTTCGGGATCGCCGAGGGCGACATCACCTGGCATGACGGTTACATCTCCGATTCGAATGGGTGTGTTGATCCCCATCAGCATGGTGTTCTCAAGCGCCGAGGGATCGACACCGCGAACGTAACATTGAAACCCTTTGATCTGTTGGATTCCGCTAACATCGCGCACCCCACCATTCACGATGAGACCGTTATGGCTCTTGGCGTAGATTGAAGTGGAGAGGTTGTCCCCCGCGAAGGTTCCATAACGAATTTTCCCGAACAAGTCGACTACCAGCACGTCTCCTGGTTGAAGGATGTCGATAACCCAAGAGTTCTCCCCACCTACGCGGGCTTCTTTTTTTCCGTTTGTCTGGATAACCGAGTCGACGTCAGGCCTATGTGGCAGAAAGACGGCCGTGACGACACGTCCGACCAGTCGCTGGCCAGGATTGATCACCTTCCAGCCACTCTCAAACTGATTGCGATAACCTGCCTCCTGAAGGATGTCCCAAGCCTCGTCGGCGGTGACATCTCGTAAACGGACTAATACGCTTTCCGGCACCCTCGGCCTGCCATCCGCAAATCGGTCTCCATGCCAATCGGGAGTGAATTGAATCCGCTGTTCGCCGGAGAATGTTCCCAACTGCGCTCTTGCAGTTGGGGCCCAAACCAGAAACATGATGGCAAATGACAGCACTGTGTCGCGCATTTTGCTCATGAGATCTCCCTACTCAGTTCTCGGGTTTCACAGTTACAGATGATCGTTGCGGAAAATATCACAAGCGCAGAAAGTCAACAATGTATTCCGGCTGTGATGGAGGCGCTGAAGAAATCAATCTTCAGTTTTTATCTTTCCACGCACCAGAAACTCTTCCGGGAAATCAGAAGCGTTACCTTTTGGAACATTAACTGTATGGGTGGTTGTGATTGTTCCTGCGGTCCTGATCACTCTGATCAGACTCGAGCGCTGCTCCCGAAGAGTTTCGATACTGATTCGTTCTGAGGAACGGATTGCATCATCGGACGGCAGAAATCCCACGCTTTGATTTCTGCCTAACGACTTTGCGAGATACAAGGCAGTGTCAGCTAATTCAATCACTTCCTCGGCGCAAATTGCTTCGTAGGCGGATTCACACCATGGGTAGGGCGACCATCCGATCGAACACGTCTTGCGGACCTTAACCCCACCCAGCAAATCGAACGGCGCTGAAGCCATGACGTCCAGAATGCGACTGCAAAAAACTGGCGTTCCTGAACGATCCGCGGCGCGGCTCATAATCAGGAATTCTTCTCCGCCCCAGCGGACCAGCAGGTCGGATTTGCGCATGACAGTGGAAAGACGCTGAGCAATTTTTCGTAACAGTTCGTCTCCAGCGGCATGCCCATAGTCGTCGTTAACCCTCTTAAAAAAATCGACATCAACCATAATAAACACCAGATCCCGCTGTTCATCCTTCTTGAAATCAGAATCCTGGTTGCGTTGGTAGCTCCGCAGGACCAAAGTGGCATCTGCGGCGAGAGTCTCTTCCAGATAACGGCGATTCCAGACTCCGGTAAGAGGATCGGTGAAGGAGACTTGCTGGAGTTCGAGGTTTTTTCGTTGCAGTTCCATGCTATGCCACCGCAACGACTGTTCCTTGTTTACCAGGTCGTCCTTGAGTCGACACATTTCCTGCAAATTTTGATGTGACGCTGCCAACAGGTGAATTAGTTCCCGATCGAGCAGGTGCTGTTTCAGGAAGACCAGCAAGCCCATGACAAGCATAGCGCCCACGGTTAAGAGGAGCCGATAGGTGCGAACCCGTTGCGGAGTGTGTCCGTCGAACACTACCCAAGCGATCATGAGCGGAGTGGAAAAAACCGCCAGCATCGCCAGGCGCGCTGCCCATATACCGTGTGCTGCCGCCGCCGTTTCTGTAGCCAGGCTCTGCTGCAATAGGCGACGGCCGGTTAAGGCGAAATATGCAAACCAAGCCATGGCAACCACGAGCGGTAGATCATAGAGACTGCCCGTGTAGTAGAGATGCAAGTCAATCGCTGTGCTAGCGGCCAGGGAGCCAACAGCGTACAACAAGGCCGCTCCAAAACATTGAGCGTAGATCGCCCTCCAGGCGCCCGAACTGCGTCGCAGGAGGAATGCCAAAGCAAAAAGGAGGACCAAGTGCTCCGAAAGATATAAGAGATTGAAGTTGTGGCCATATGTGGTTTCACTGGGAGCGACATATTGCCAAGGAATAACCAGGAAAAGATATAGATATAGCCACCAGATCAGCAGCAATAAGAAATCCAGTGAACCAAAATGAGCCGACTGATTGCCTTGTTTTATGTGTGGCTGCACGGCAAGCGCACCCATCATAGGCACGATATGCAGGAACAAAATCACATCGCCCACGAATGGATTGGGGACGTCCTGACGCAGAAAAATTTCGAAGTAAGTCCACAAACCTTGCGCCCATAGCCACATTCCGCAAGCCAAGGCCATCAGGGCCCAGAACAGTCTCGCCTTGCTTTCCGCTTTTCGCGCGGTGGAGAAACTAAAAACAGTGCATAACAGCAGGAGAGCGCATTGGGTCAAGTCTCCCAGCGCCGTCAATTTGAAACTGCGCGCTAACAGCAAGGAGCCAAATACCTGAAGGCACACCAGCAGGGCAATGGCGACAAGCCAATTCTTACCAGCTTCGATTGTACGGAGAGCCACCCCGTCATTGTAGGGGCGTCAAAGCTGAATGGACGCGTTACGGAGGTAATGAGCCTCTGTCCCATTCCGAACATCAGCGTCCATGGTCCCACGAGTCAATTTATTCCTGTGCTGCTCACGCTCTCGCAGCGTCGATCTCCGATTCTTCCCCTGATTACTTAGTACTTCATCGGACACAAGCTATCGTAATTTTTGTCGTGTGCTCGAGTTTGTCCGCCAGCAAAGAAGTGAAGTCTCAAATTGAAGAACTCTGCTTTGCTAGCAGTCTCCGCGGCGGGACATCTCACGCCACTACAAAGCCATCTTAGGAACGTTACTTTGGATAAAGGCGGTGGTATGAGCAAAGCCTTAGTTCGATCTTTGAGTTTCCTCTTAGTTCTCTTCAGTAGTTTAACTTTCATCTGGGCGCAGGAACCCGAAAGCAAGCAAAATCAGCCAGCTTCAGATAACACCAAAATTAACCAGCGTGATCGAAGTAAGTCTGAACCAACTGCGGATCAGCAGAAGGAAAACCGGTCGGATCGCGAGCTCGCCCGGCAGATTCGACGCGCGATCGTGAAAGACAAGTCTCTTTCGACGTACGCGCACAACATCAGGATCGTCGCACAGGACGGAATGGTGACACTTAAGGGGCCCGTAAATACGCAAGAAGAAAAGCAAGCAATTGAAGCAAAAGCTGCGGAAATTGCGGGACAAGGCAAGATCACCAATGAAATCGAGGTGGGCAGCAAACAGGCCCGCAAACCTTCCCCCAGTCACTACCGATAAGTACAACGATTACAAAACAAAAAGGAAGCTCAAATGGCAGGCAGGCAAGGCCAGCAGGGCCAGGGCCAAAACCGCCAGGGCGGCCAGCAAGACCAACAGCGCCAGGGCGGTCAACAGCAGCGTCAAGGCGGCCAGCAAGACCAGCAACGGCAAGGTGGTCAGCAGGACCAGCAGCGTCGTCAGCCCGGCAGTGACGTGGATGACGAACAAGAGAACGAACGGAAGCGAGCCTAGAGAAAGAGCGGAACTTCCCGAACCCCCTCGCCGAAGAGGGGGTCCGGAAGTCTCGCGGAAGGTGATATATGAGCATTTTCACTATTCTCTTTATTGTGTTGCTTGTCGCTTGGCTACTGGGATGGGGTGTATTTCACGTGGCAACCGGTCTGATTCATATCCTGCTCATTGTCGCCGTCATCGCGCTCATTCTCCACTTTGTGCGCGGAGGCAGAGGTCCAGCCTAGCCATTCAAACCGAACTTCCCCTCAACCACGTTGCGCACGGATGCTGGCGCGCAGTTCTTGCACGATTTCGTTCGCAGCTTTGCGAGCAGCCTCGTGTTGGGTCACATCGAATGAAATAGCTCCGACGCGGGCGTGACCTCCTCCACCGTAGCGCTCACAGATCTTGGCCAGATTCACTAGACGTTCAGAGTTTGCCCACGGATTCGAGCCCACCGAAACTTTCACTCGAAAACTGCTTTTGCTCAGGCCCACGCTATAAACCGACTCCGGATGCAGATAGTAGGGAATAAATTTGTTGTAGCCTTCCAAGTCTTGATCGGTGACATCGAAGAAAAGTGTGGCATCTTTTGATTGCGTGCGGTCTTTCAGAATCGTAATGGAGCGTTGGTGACGCTCGAGCAAGGGAGCTAACAGCGGTGCGACAAACGGCTGTTCGAGGATCTTTGCCAGAGGCATGCTTGCCAGCAGTGGAATCAACCGGGGGACAAACGTGTGGTCCTGGGCCGACTCAATGACCATGGTCAGCTTCATAGCAGGCTCTTTCATCTCCACTGCAGTTTTGGCGTCGGGATACATGGCGCCGTCGATAATGTCGGTCCAACGGATAAGATCAGCCAGCGGCAACGGATTAAAACCGAAGCGCTGCTCCGTTATCATGGCAATGAAGCTGGTACAGGACTTGAAATCGGGATCGTAGAACTTGCGATTACTCTGATCCTGCTCAAAGTGCGCCGCGTCCTCCGGAGTCAGGAAAGCACTCTGATGATGATCGAACCACCAGGTGATTTTCGCTGAACTGGAATATTTGAAATCCACAATAGCGTTCTCATCCCCGTCAAAATGATCCTCGTTGAACAGGGCGCCAGCGCGGTGTAGCAGACCTGAAAAAACAAACTCAACGTCATTGCGGATGCGTTCCCGATAAAAACGCGAGAAGACAGCAGCTGACGATGCCCCGTCAAAGCATTTGTCATGATAGAAGACGCGGACCTTCAAAAGAGTCCTTTCCAAGCTTGGCGCACGGCGACAGTAATTGCTGCAACCCGACCACAACCGAAAGTAAATAGGAATGCCACTCCGGGGAGATTCTGTCAAGCAGACAAAACGGCCGTTCTCGCCACTAAGATAGCCGTTTCTAGGGATTAGCTAAATCGCGTCGGCTTGCTTCTCCGCCATATCGCCAATGACCGGCACTTTGAACGTCTGCCCCTGATTGGCTTTGAGCAGCAGAATGATCCAGAGAATGAACCCTCCGACCCACACGATTAGGTGCAGCGGCAGTGTTATCAAAACCAGGAAAGGGATGACCGACAGGATTGAAAGGGCGATCCCAATGGCGATCATGGCCACACAAAAAAAGATGCTTTGGAACGAGTGAAAGCGGATGAAGCGACTACGGTTGTAAGGCGCCGTCACTAGAAAAATGATGGCCGGGATTGGTGTGACATAGGCGAGCATTCCGGCGACGTTGTCCGTCAATCCTCCGGTACTGCTTTGGGAAGTTCCTGCGGAGGTGGCGGAGGCGCGACTGCTGCAAGCGGGACAAGTCGTTGCTCCATCGGCTATCTGGGTTCCGCAAACGCTGCAAAAGGCCATGGTTCCCCCTTCTTTTTACTCAAGTGACAAACAAGTCGCGGCGATTTCCGAGTTCCATATCGCGCGGAAGGTATCAGAATCATTGCAGCATAGCAATCGGAATCGCAACTTGACGGTTATGGCCTCGCTACACTTTGCTCGCTTGCCGTAACGCCAGCTCCCCAATAAAGGGCAATTTGAACAGTTCACCCTGAAGGGCCTTTACTAGAAGCACCAGCCAAAGGATCACGCATCCGAGAAAAATGATCACGGAAATCAGTAACAGAAGTAGATGGCCTAACCAAGGAATCAGAGACAAAATCAGAAATACCAGTTTCAGCGCGAGGCCGGCCGCAAGCGCTACTATAGTCATGAAGATGGATTGCAACGCGTGGAAGCGGATAAACCGATTGTTCTTAAATGGTTCCACCACTAGAAATATAATTGCGGGAATAAAGGTGAAATAAGCCAGCGCGCCAGCGATGTTGTCACGGATACCGCCGGTCGTCCCTAACACGGGTTGAGCTGTGTTCCGGCCACAACCAGGACAGAAAGCAGTGTTGTCTGGGATTTCAATCCCGCATTGCGGACAAGAAAGCGGCACGGTTTCGCTCCTAAGGCGTTTTTTGGCCCGTTATCGAAAAAGGTTTCACACCACTCGCCGTGTGGCGTTTTTCTTGCGACAGTCCTCGCAAACTCCATAAACCTGGAAGGTGTGGCGAGTGGTGAGGTAGTGATGTTTACGTCCGATTTCCTGCTCCAGGCGATCCACCTCGGGAGAGAAGAATTCCACCGAACTGCCGCACTCGGTACATACCATGTGGTGATGGCTCCGGCGATTGTACTGGTGCTCGTAGCGCGCGATGCCGTCATGAAACGCGACTTCGCTCGCCAATCCGCATTCGGCCAAGAGCTTGAGCGTGCGATACACAGTGGTAAAGCCGATTTTGGGATCCTTTTTCTTTACCAGTCGGTGCAGTTCGTCGGTGGAAAGATGTTCTCGAGTTTCCAGAAAGGTTCTCAGAATCGTATCACGCTGTTCTGTATGCTTCAGTCCGACACGTTTCAGATGGCGATGCAAGATGGCTTGCGCCTCGCGGATCATTTCCCGTGAGATGGTGGGCTGATCGTCAATTCGTTTTTGCAACATGAGTTCTGCCGGTTTCAAGTGGCAAGGTCAAAAAACGCTCGGCATGCGCTCCGTGCCCTGATCCACTCCAAATTACCACCTTGAGCAGTCATCAGAATAATACTGGCCTTTGGGAATCGCGCCAACCATTTTGCCCAATACTCGGCTGAGCGGGGCGGACTCATGAAGAAAGGCTTGGTCAGCGCGTCGGCAATTTCGGCGTCGTCCAATAACACGGTGACGCTGACCGCACACCCCGATGGCCTCGTCAGTCCGCGGATCGATGATATGCGAATGGCGGGACTTACCGACGCTAACTGTCTTTTCATAAGTGCCGGAGGTAGCCAGTGATTCGCCATCATGGAGGTCAATCCAAGCGGCGGGGGATTCTCCGTCCCGAGGATCGCGGATGAACACGCGCCACCCTGTGGCCCCGGGCGCATTACCCCCGGGCGCATTACCTATGGCGGTGATTGAACTTGCTCCCAGGCTCACCAGCCCGCTTTGGATCCTGTGCTCGCGAAGCACCTGTGCAGCTTTTCCTGCGGCATATCCCTTGGCGATGCCTCCGAGGTCAATTTCCATGTCGGGCGCGGCGAACTGAACCGTGTGCTCGACGGTGTCTAGCTTCACCTTCTCCCAGCCAACTTTGGTGCGCGCTGCGGCCACTACCCGAGCGCGATTCTGAGGCTTAGTCGGTGATGGCAGGAATCCCCAGGCGCGAACCAGCGGCCCGACCGTGGGGTCGAAAAGTCCTTGGGAGTCACGGGCGACATCCAGGGCGATTTTTATCCGCTCGAACAACTCGGGGCTTAGCGTTACCGCCGGTCGAATACCGCCAACGTCAGGACGGCTGGCCACGGAGTTCATACGCATCAATTCGGAGTTCGGATTCCAGTTCGATAGTACAGAGTCGATACGTTTAAGTTCATCGAAGGCCGCGTTGATGGCGATGTCAGTGTTGTCCTTGTCCTGGTCGGTCGGGTATGCGGTGATCTCGCACAGCGTACCCATTATGTAACGAATCTGAGTATGCCGCCGCCGTGCCGGAGTATCAGAACCCGATGAGAGCGCGGCAGTGAACAGCAAGCAAAAAAGCAGCTTCTTCCCTGCAAAACGCGGATGAAATAAGAATCTCGACTTTGACGAAAGCTTCATGGCTGTTTGTTGCCGGCAGGTTGCAAATAAAATGCTTGGACCAGCGAAAGCGCTTTCTTCACTCCGCGTGCTATGGCATGCGAGGACAGCGTCGCGCCGGTATAGTTGACTATGTCGCGGTCTACCGTAATGGGATCGGCCAAGCTTTTTCCCCGGAACTGGCGCAGAAATCTCTGCTCTTTGACCTCCCATCCCCGAGTTTCGCGGTAGTCCATTACAGCCACGTCACGGATCTCTCCCTTGGGACTGACGCCCACGATGAAGGTGATGTACTCATGCTTTCCGATCTCGTTCATGATGACCGCATAACCATCGACACCCTCTTTGCCGTGCCCGATGAACATGCGGTATTCGGTTTCGGGGAAACGTAGGCCAGCCTTCTTTTGCAGGGCGTCACGTTGGGACGCAGCCAGAGTTCGGACCTGTGTCTCAACCGATTGCGATTTCGGAAAGACGATCTTCAACGCCTCCGGTTCGGTAAGCAGAGTTTCGGCAGAGCTGAAGAGGGGCAACGCCGCAAATAACCATCCAGTGAAAATGATTGTCTTCAGTTTTCGAAAACTCTTGCTATGCCTCTGGTGCATCGTCTCCCACCCCGCCGCTTCAAAATCCAACGAAAGTAGGACATTAGTGCTTCCTTTCCAACTCATCTTGAAAATGAAATTGAATTTCATTTTCAATTCGCACTCGTGCTAGGAGGGGCTGTGTTCCGATGTCAAGCCAGACAGGTCACATTTCTGTAATAGATTCAGCGGATGGCTGATTGTTTTGCCGTGCAGCAAACACTAGAATCGAACGTCCGTCATGGCCACTCCGGCAATTCGTGAAATTCGCCGCCGCTCACATTTTCCGTGGTGGCGGCTGATTACATGTTTGTTGGTTGCCGGGGTGTTCGCAGCTTTGGGTGCGATCGCCTGGGCGTACTTTCTGGCACACTCTGCCCTGCCCCAACTCGATGGCGCAGTGCAGGTGCGTGGACTATCAACGCAGGTAAGAGTCACGCGAGATGCACAAGGAGTTCCCACCATTGAATCGTCAACTCTGCAAGATCTATTTTTCGCCCAAGGTTATGTAACGGCCCAGGATCGGCTGTGGCAAATGGATATCATGCGGCGCTTCGCCGCGGGCGAACTCGCAGAAATCCTGGGCGACGACCTTCTCAAGCATGACCGGGAACAACGGATTCTGGGCTTGAGGATTGCGTCACAAAAAGCGCTTGAAATCACGTCGGAGGCAGAGCGGTCCCGACTCTCGGCGTACGCCCTTGGTGTGAATGCCTATATCGAATCACATCGTGATAAGTTGCCGCTGGAATTTCGCGTCCTGCATTACTCGCCGCGCTTATGGACTCCGGAGGATTCCACCCTCATCGCGGCGCAAATGGTGAAGGATCTTAATCATGGTCCTTACCGGCAGGCACTGACGCGCGAGAAAATTCTGGCCAAGCTAGGCCCGGAACTGACCGCAGACCTGTATGTGAATTCTTCCGTACGCGATCATCCGCCAACGATGTCCAGTCCTCACCTCCCGAAAAACGAGGACGGGAAAATAACTGCTGAAGCGGCGGATTCGTCATCAGGGGAAAAACCGATATCCGCGATTTTCGAATTTTCATCCATCGCGCGTTTGGATATGGGCCAACCGTCGGCGGTCGGCTCCAACAATTGGGTAATCTCTGGAGCGCACACGGTTTCGGGCAAGCCGCTGCTATCGAATGACATGCATCTCGGACATCAGATGCCTAATCTTTGGTACGAAGCTCATCTGCACTGCGGCACTTTCGATGCCGCAGGTGTGACCTTGCCCGGTGTGCCGTACGTCATCGTCGGGCACAATCAGCGTATTGCATGGGGGTTTACCAATGTCGGCCCAACCGTGGAAGACGTGTACGTGGAGACTCTCAACCAAAATGGACAATACCTCACGCCCGAGGGCTGGATGGAACCTCATCGTCGCCGCGAAGTGATTCACCGCAAAGGTCGACCAGATGTGACAACCGATGTTGTCTTGACGCGGCATGGCCCCATCATCAGCAAACTCGTGCCCGGAGAAACTCGCCAGGTGGCGCTTCGTTGGACGTTGTACGAAGGCACTCGAAATCCATTTTTTGAAGTGAATTCAGCACAGAATTGGGATGAATTCCGGCGCGCATTTTCCAAATTCGACGCACCCGGCCAAAATGTGGTGTACGCAGATGCAAATGGAAATATTGGCTATCAAGCCACCGGAAAAATTCCTATCCGCGCTACCGGCGATGGCAGCCTGCCGGAGAACGGCAGTGACAATCTGCACGAGTGGACTGGCTACATGCCGTTTGAAAAGCTGCCTAGTGTCTTCAATCTTGCTTCCGGGATTATTGCGACGGCCAACAGCCAGATCACCCCCGATGGATACCCTTACTCAATCAGCACAGGCTGGGAGGCGCCCTGGCGGTCAGCGCGTATCTACAGTGTTCTGGAATCGGGCAAGAAGTTTTCCGTAGCCGACATGCTAGCCCTTCAAACCGATATCTATTCGGAATGGGAACACTATTCGGCGGTACGCTTTGTGGACAGTGTGGATCATGCCAAAAATCCATCTCCGCGCGTCCGGCAGGCGGCGGATATCCTTCGACGCTGGGATGGACGCATGAGTGCGGATTCATCGGCGCCAACCATCGCAGCCCTCGCTCGGGCGCAACTCACTCGCCTGTTGCTGGAACCCAAGCTGGGCAATGCTCCGAAGGACCCTCATCAGCTCGACGCAACATTAAGCTGGAAGACCTATAGCTGGCCCATGCAATCCGTGTGGTTGGAGAATGTAATTCGGCAGCGTCCTGCGCGTTGGCTTCCAGAAGGCTGCGCGAATTACGATGAGCTTCTCACCGCTGCAGTGGAAGCTGCCGTTAGCGATTCAGATGGAGGACGGGAGCTGAAGTCATGGAAGTGGGGAGAATTCCATCCGGTAGAAATACAGCATCCGATTCTCGGTAGAATTCCGCTGTTGAAGCACTGGGCTGGACCGGGAGTCCAGGAGCAATCGGGCAGTGGATTCACGGTGATGGCCGTGACACGGGACCACGGGCCATCGGAGCGCATGACCGTCGACCTTTCCAACTTTGATCAATCCACGCTAAACCTGGTCACTGGACAATCGGGCAATTTCCTCAGTCCCTTTTATATGGATCAATGGAACGCCTGGCACCAGGGCTACACCTTTACTTTCCCATTCTCCCACCCCGCAGTTGAGAGAGCCCGCGCCCATCAACTCGTGCTAGAGCCTCAGAATTAGTGGAATCAGCTAGCACCTGTTATCAATCCACCAGCTTCACGTCATCGGCCTGACCCAAGATGTCGACCTGCTGGCCCTGCAGCTTGTCCGTGGTTGTGTCGTAGATGCGCAATTCCCCTTGTTGAATCACGTAAACCACATTGCGATTGGTAATGGGCTGCAGACCGGTTACGTCGCCGGCCTCAGGCGGGATCACTACGGTGGAGTTGTTGGTGTTGAAGATGGAGAGACAACCACGAACTTCACCCGCATTACTGCCGCTAGCGGAAGTGTTGATATTGGTGCAATTCTTCGCGCCAATAAAAATCTGTCCGTTCGATCCCAGTTCCATTCGATGATGGAAGCCATCGGTGATAACGCTGGACCCTGTGACTGTCATGGAGTTCAAATCGACCACATTGACCGTCCCACAAATAGTGGCCGCCGTACCGGGACCGCAGGGGATTCCGGGTGGCGTTCCCGCTACGTAGAGAGTACTTCCACTCAGAAGACCAATGGTTGCGGCATTCACTGGAATGCTGACTCCGGGAGTGTTCGTGTTCAGGTCGAAAACAGTCACGCTGGCCGCGGACCCTCCACATTCGGGACCGCAATTGAGGATGTAAGCGGTGGTGTCATCACTGCTGAAAATTCCCCACACAGGATGATCGAAAGCAACAGAATCCTGGACACTGGCAAGCGGATTTGTGTTTGTACCCAGCAAGCTCGGGGCAATCACCGTGACCCTGTCGGGAGCGTCTCCAAATACGAGGATACGATTACCATTGTGGCTTCCGGCTACGGTGCGTGCTCCAGATACCGGGAGGGTAGCAGCTATGCTTGCCGTCGATAAGCTCAATACTTCAACAGCACCTGGCGACTGTCCCACAACCGGAGTGGCAGGCACGGCAGCATAGCCAGTTAGATTATCTGGGCCGACGACCATACTCTGGGTGAAACCCGCCAGAGCGATAGAAGGCAATGCTCCGCTGCCAGATTGCACCACACTCTCTCGCGCGTTATCGATCACAGTCACGGCATTGTTCGAAGCGCTGAACACCAGCGTGAATTTCTTATTCGGAGAAACCGCCATAAGTCCGGGATCGGGATTTGCACCCGAGAGACTGACGGCAAAACCAGGAAGCTTGTCTTGCAATGCGTCCACGATTTCAATCACTGGAGTAGTACCTCCATTAGCGGTCGGACGCAGAGGGTTGGATACGAAGGCGCGGAACTTCAATCCGCTCGTACTTTGCTGGCTGCTGCTGGAGGTGGAATTGTTATAGTTTCCGCAGGAAACACTGGCCACACTGGCAGCAATAAGGACAGCAATAGCAATCGAGGTTCGTCTCAAACCTGGGACTCCGAAGAGAAAGAGGGACAAAGATTTAGATGCAAAGAAGCGGATTATAGCAGAGCCTCTCTGACGAATTTAGGCCTCACCATGATGCAAAACTCGCATTCATCTTGTATTCTCAAACATAATGGCCGGTGATCTCCTCGCTCGTCTAAAAAAATCCCCTGTCTTGTGCGATGGCGCGACGGGTACGCTTCTCTACGCCAAAGGGATTTTCATAAATCGCTGCTACGACGAATTGAACGTCTCCCAACCCGACCTGATTCGTGGGTTACATCACGAATATCTGCAGGCTGGCGCCGAGATCATCGAAACCAATACCTTCGGAGGGAATTCCTTTCGGCTGGCCCGCCACAGCATGGAGAACCGGGTCCGCGAGATCAATCTTGCTGGAGCACGACTGGGTCGTGAAGCCGCCAAAAGTTTCGACGTGTGGGTTGCGGGCTCGGTTGGTCCCCTCGGAATTCGCATTGAACCCCTGGGCAAGACTTCTTATGAGGAAGCTCGCGCCGCTTTCCGCGAACAAATCGCGGCGCTGGTTGAGGGCGGCGTCGATTTGCTCATATTGGAAACGTTTGGATATCTGGAGGAGTTGCATCAAGCAATCCTGGCGGCTCGGGAGGTAAATCCGAAAATTCCCCTGGTCGCTCAAGTGACGATAGATGAAGACGGAAATTGTCTTGACGGTTCTACTCCGGAGACTTTCACACCCAGGCTCGAGGAATGGGGCGTAGATGTGATTGGTTGCAACTGCAGCGTAGGGCCGGTCGCCATGCTGGAAGCAATCGAGCGAGTTCGTGCGGTCACCTCCCTGCCCCTTGCGGCGCAGCCCAATGCCGGCATACCTCGCTCCGTGGAAGGCCGAAACATTTATTTATGTTCACCGGAATACATGGCCAGTTATGCGCGCAAATTTGTGGCTGCGGGAGTGCGCATGGTTGGTGGTTGTTGCGGATCTACACCCGAACATATCCGCGTCATGAAGTCCGCGCTGCGAGCAAGTGAGGCACGCTCGAAGGTGGTCGCACCCAGCGCATCGGGCGGAGTGGCAACGCCTCTTCCATCGCCTGCCTTGCCAGTGGAAAAACGTTCGCAACTGGGCGCGAAACTTGCCGCGGGCGAATTTCTGACCATGGTGGAGATTGTTCCACCCAAGGGAACGGACATTCGCAAAGAGCTAGAAGGCGCACGCTTCCTTAAATCCGTCGGCGTAGATGGCATCAATATTCCAGACAGTCCCCGGGCTTCGGCGCGGATGAGCAATCAGGCGCTATCACTGCTGGTCCAGCAACAGATAGGTATCGAAGCGGTGCTGCACTATACCTGCCGTGATCGGAACGTGTTGTGCATCCAATCCGATCTACTGGGCGCGGCCGCGACTGGCATTCGCAACCTAATCTGCATCACTGGTGATCCACCGAAGATGGGCAACTATCCTGACGCGACGGCGGTCTTTGACGTGGATGCCATCGGTCTGGTGAACATCGTGCAAAATCTAAACCGCGGACTGGACATCGGAGGCAATCCCATAGGTGTCGGCACGAGCTTTGTGATCGGCGTGGGCGCCAATCCCGGCGTTCCGAACCTTGACGAAGAAATCCGGCGCTTCGAGTACAAAGTGGAAGCGGGAGCGGAATACGCGGTCACTCAACCCGTATTCGATTTGTCTTTACTGGAGACCTTTCTTCGGCAGATCGAACATTGCCGCATTCCCGTGGTCGCTGGAATCTGGCCGCTGGTGAGCGTGCGCAATGCGGAGTTCATGAAGAACGAGCTTCGCGTCTCGGTGCCGAACTCCATCCTGGATCGCATGGCCCAGGCCAAAACTCCAGAAGCCGCCCGGGAGGAGGGCATCGCCATTGCCCGCGAGATGCTGGTAGCAGTGCACCACATGGTGCAGGGCGCCCAGATCAGCGCTCCTATGGGACGATACGCCTCGGCGGTGGATGTTTTGGAGGCTTTGGGTTCTTCCCGTCCTGCAACTGCCTGATTTCTCGAATCTTTCTACGAATCGATTTTCACTGGACACAGCTTCCATCGAAGTGGTTAGAATGTCCTTAGGAGCGGACGGTTTGGCAAAATTTGAAGATTGTCTTCAGCGGCTGGAGAAAATTGTTCAGGAACTGGAAAAAGGGGAAGTGCCGCTGGAGAAATCCCTGACTTTATTTGAGGAAGGCATGCAGCTTTCCGCCTCTTGCCGCAAGGAATTGGAAGCGGCAGAAGGCAAAGTAGAAATCTTGCTGAAGCAAAACGGTAAGCTCCAGGCCGAACCATTCGAGTCCCTGGCTGAAAAGGCTCCTAGCCGCAAATAAAACGGCTGGCGCCAGCGTCGTCGCAAATTAACGTCTGCGCCGTTATCATTTGTGTGAAGCGGACGCAGCCTGAAACACCGCCGACGGTGAAAATTCAGAGGGAAATATGAAGTCTAGTGTTGTTCTCCTCCAAGGCAACCCGGAAATCGCACAATCTCTAGCCGCTTCGTTGCTCAGTTCATTTCGCTCGGTCCACGCTGTCCGATCAATGGAAGAATTGCGGGCCAGTATTTCGAAACATCGAGCTCGCGTTATCATTTTGGACATCGAGATGGCCTCGCTAGTCGAAGTCGAAAGCCTTTCGCGTGAGTTTCCGGGACTCAGCGTGGTTTGCACACATCGTCTGGCGGATGAAGAAATGTGGACGGCCGCGTTGAGCGCGGGAGCCTCCGACATCTGCCCGACTTACGATACCCACAGCATCTTGACCGCTGCGTTGCACAATGCACGCCGCACGCGATCGGTTGCCGCCTAAAACAGTGGCCAGCAATCAGTGGTCAGTGCTCAGCAACTGACCACTGAGCACTGACAACTGACAACTTTTGCTTCTTGCTGTCGCGGTCCCATCGTTCTTCAAATCCATGCTGAAGATCACCACATTACCCCCTTGCTATACTCACCGGACATGCTCGCACAGACCCTGGAGCAAGGACGGCTGTTAACCGATCGGGCGCTGGAGCAACTCCTGCCAGCCGCGAACCAATATCCATCCTCCATTCATCAAGCCATGCGCCACAGCGTGTTTGCCGGAGGAAAACGGCTGCGCCCCATTCTTTGCATAGAGACTGGCCATATGATCGCCGGTTCACTTCCCCCGGGAATCGAAGACCTGGGCGCGGCATTGGAGATGCTGCACACCTATTCGCTGGTCCACGACGATCTGCCGGCACTCGACAACGACGATTTGCGCCGCGGCCGGCCCACCTGTCATAAAGTCTTCGGAGAGGCAATCGCGATTCTCACCGGCGACGCGCTGCAAACCCAGGCTTATGAAGTTCTCGCCAAGTTAAAGTGTCCTGCTGAATCACGCGTACGCATCATCGAGGAAATCGCTCGCGGAACAGGAACCGTAGATGGGATGATCGGCGGCCAAGTCGTTGACCTGGAGGCTGAACACAGCCAGCCGGATATCAAGATGCTGGAATATATCCATCGTTCCAAGACGGCCGCGTTGATCAGCGCCAGCGTGGTCAGTGGCGGATTGTATGCAGGGGCTCGCGACCAGGCTATCGCTAAACTACGATCGTTTGGTCAATCGATTGGGCTTGCATTTCAAATCGTGGATGACGTGCTCGACGTCACCCAGACTTCCGAGCAATTAGGCAAAACTGCAGGCAAAGATATTGCCGCGGAAAAGACGACGTATCCCGCCCTATTTGGCGTTGACAAGTCGTTGAAGCAAGCTGACACCCTGGTAGATACGGCGTGCACTTCCCTTGACAGTTTCGGTCCTGCAGCCGATACGCTGAAGGCGCTGGCCCGGTTTCTGGTGGAGCGCAAGAAATGACCGCGATGGCGACTGCGCTCGATATCCTGGCTATCGCGGCACATCGCGACGATGTGGAGCAGACCTGCGGCGGCACGTTATTGAAAATGGCCCAGCGCGGCTACCGCACTGGGATTCTCGATCTCACTCAAGGCGAAATGGGGACGCGCGGCACCGCCCAAGAACGCGCTCGCGAAGCAGCTGAAGCAGCGAAGATCCTGCACGTTTCCTGGCGGCAGGCTCTCGATATTCCAGATGGACGCGTGGAAAACACCTGGGAAAACCGCTTGAAGGTCGCGCGCGTGATTAGCGAGCAGCGCCCCAGAGTGGTCATACTTCCTTACTGGGAAGGCCGGCATCCGGATCATTACACAACCTCGAAGTTGGGATACGAGGCGTGCTTCCTGGCGGGGTTGGCGAAGCTGGAGGTGGAGCAGACACTCAGCAGTCAGCACTCAGCATTCAGCCAAGTCAAAACTGAAGACGTGGGGACTACTGTAGGCGCCAACGTGAGCGCCACCGTCGGCACCGGCGTGGACAGTACCGTGGAAGGGCACGGCTTCAGCCGTGCCGAGAGGAATCCAGAAGCTGGGGCTTTAGCCGCTGGGGGTCTTTCTGCTCACCGTCCATTCAAGATCATCTACGCCACGCTGTACTATGACGTTCGTCCAACTTTCGTCGTGGACATCACTGACCAATTCGAAAATCGCTTTCAGTCTCTGATCGCCTATAAATCACAATTCACCGACCAGGAAGCGGGCAAAGACTTCTTCCCTGCCCAAGCCGATATTCATGCACGCACTGAAGCTATGGCCCGTTTCTACGGCATGATGGGCGGTGTCACTTACGCTGAACCTTTTCTGCAAAAAGAAGTCGGATTGGTAGAGGATTTATTGCAGATTCCCGTGAAGTCCATCTGATTTTTGCTTCATCGCTTGATCGCCACTGCCACTCCGTCACGAATGGGCAGGATCGTGGTAAACAAATCGGGCGAACTGTAAAGCAGTCGGTCGAATTCCAGAATAGCTTTAGTAGTGGCCTCAGCAGGATTCTTCTCCGCAACCCTCCCACTCCATAAGACGTTATCTGTAATGAAAAGCCCACCCTTACGGAGCTTGGGCACCGCAAGCCGGAAGACGCGAGGATAGTCTTCTTTGTCGACGTCGTTGAAGATGATGTCGAATTGCTCTTTCTCCTCGGAAAGAAGCTCCAGCGCATCACCAACTCTGATCGTGATGCGATCGGCGACTCCCGCTCGCTCGAAGTAGCGACGGGCCTGCTCGGCATTCTTAGAGTCCCCGTCGGTGTAGATCACGCGTCCGCCTTCACCCAAGGCACGGGCCCACCAAATGGTCGAGTAGCCGATGGCGGAGCCCATCTCGAATATCTTTTTGGCATTACTGATCAAAGCAAGCTGATGCAGAATGCGTCCGACGGCAGGACCTACGATGGGAATTTTTCTTTTCGCAGCTTCCGCTTCTATTTCGGTGAGAACCTCGTCACGGGCGGGGAGCAAAGAGTAGAGATAGTCTTCGACGGGGCCAACGGTGATTCCGCCCATGCGCCAGTAAGCATTGCTGTTCGATTGCGCCAATTCAGCTACCCCCAAGGGCTAAAGCCCGTCCCGAATAATCTGACGGCACCCCTAAAGCCGTGCCCTCAAAGTCAAAGCCACCGAGCGCGCGCACAGCATGTCGGGGCTGAGTGCTGAATGCTGAGTGCTGACTGCTGAGTGCTGACTGCTGAAGGCCACTCAAGATCACAATTCTATGGAGCCTCCCCACTTCGTGCAACGTACCCTATCCATTTCCCTTAGCAGCCCTGGATGTTTAATATAGGCCGCTGTGCCTCAACTGAAAGTTCTAATTTCCCGCGAGCAAATTGCCCAGCGCGTCGCGGAGATGGGCGCAGAGATCACCCGTGACTTTTCCGGCGAGTCAGTGATTTTTGTCGGGGTATTGAAAGGCGCCTCTATTTTTCTGAGCGATCTGGCACGGCATGTTGACCTCGATGCCACGTTCGACTTCATTGGAGTTGCCAGCTACGGTAACCGCCCCTCACCGGCTCAGGAACTCATCAGCGGCTGGGATTCCACGGGTGAAGTACGCTTGACAAAAGACGTTGATCAATCCATGCGAGACAAGAATGTCATCCTGGTCGAGGACATCCTCGACACCGGGCTCACACTCACATACTTGACCAAGGTACTGCTGGCACATCAACCGAAGGCTCTTCGTGTAGCTACGCTTCTCGACAAACCCTCGCGAAGGAAGCAGCTTATGGAAGCAAATTATGTAGGATTCCGCATTCCAGACGAGTTTGTGGTGGGTTACGGCCTGGATTATGCGGAGCGCTACCGAAATTTGCCCGATATTTGTGTGCTGCCCCGCCAAGCCTAGTAACTATTCCCTTCCTCACCTCTTTTCCTCCACAATCGGGATTTTTCCTTCTCACATCCAGAATGAATCGGAGTGGCTGGTATCATTAAGGAACATTGGAATCAGCCGCCGTCCAAACCGATCTTCAATCCAAGATCGAGCCACTTCTGCTCGAGGTGGCCGATGTGGTCAACACCACGCTCGACCTGGACACGACCTTGCGCCGGGTTGCTGAATTGGTGCGTAAAGTATTTGATTATGAGATCTTTGCGATCTTGCTGCTGAATGAAAAAACCCAGGAACTGCGCATTCGTTTTAACGTGGGATACAAGCGCGAACTCGCGGACAAGATTCGGATCAAGATGGGAGAAGGCGTAACCGGCCTTGCGGCGCAGCATCGCGAGGCGATGCTAGTAGGCGATGTTACGACGGACCCACGATATATTTCAGGCGTACCGGATGTGCGTTCCGAACTTGCGGTTCCACTCATTGTCAAGAACAAGGTAATCGGCGTCATTGATATTGAGTCGCCGCAACCGAATCACTTTACCGAGGAGCACAAGCGGTTATTGACCCTGATCGCCTCGCGGATGGCGGTCGGCATTGAGAATGCGCGGCTGTATACCCGCACGACTCGTCAAGCACGTACGCTGTTATTGCTTAACGAGATTGCCCGTGAGCTCACATCCATTCTCAATCTGGATGAACTGCTCAAACGCATTGCCGAATTGCTTAGCCGGCTGATTGATTACCAGATGTTCAGCATTCTCCTCGTAGACCCGACCGGAGAAAAACTCCAGCATCGATTTTCCCTGCGTTTTCAAGAGAACATCCACCTCAAGCACGACATCCCCATTGGCGAGGGAGTTGTCGGTTATGCCGTCCAACAAAAGGAAGTAGTGCTGGTTTCGGATGTGACTAAAGATTCGCATTACATTCTGCTGAACCCGGAAACACGCTCGGAACTAGCGGCGCCCTTGATCTACAAGGACAAAGTAATCGGGGTACTGGACCTGGAGCACACGCGCCGCGGATTCTTCACCGACGACCACAAAAGAACCATCACTACGCTGGCGGCACAAGTCGCGATCGCCATCGAAAATGCGCGGCTATACGAACAGATCGAGCGGCAGGAAAAACGTCTGGAGCGGGATTTGGCGCTAGCCCGAGAGTTGCAATTTCGCCTTCTGCCGCAGGCCCCGCCACATCTTGCCAATCTGGAAGTCGCAGCCAAGTTTTCTCCGGCGCGCGCCATCGGTGGCGACCTGTACGACTTTGTAGATTATTCGTTGTCACGATTTGCCATGGTCATCGGCGATGTGAGCGGCAAAGGCGCTCCGGCCGCGATTTACGCTGCTTTGGTAAGCGGCATTCTACGTTCTCACGCACCCATCGAGCCGGGCCCAGCGGAAATGCTTTCTGCCGTCAACTTCTCCCTCGGAGAACGCCGGATTGAGGGACAATTCGTGTCGATCATCTTTGCCTTGTGGGATGACTCCAACCGGACCCTGCAGGTGGCTAACTCCGGGCTGCCGCGGCCACTTTATTGCCATGATGGCAAGATCGAGGTCATCGAAGCGACCGGACTTCCTCTGGGATTGTTCGATGATGCCGACTACGACGAGTTCATCTTTCACGCCAACCCTGGCGATATGTTTGTGTTCTTCAGCGACGGCATTCTGGATGCACGCAACCAGGCCGGAGACATGTTTGGGCGACGAAGGGTCGAAGAGATCGTCGCCAAGTCTTGTGAGTTCTCCGCCGACTGGGTAGTGGACTCACTGTTCAAGGCCGTCGCCGAACATGCGGCCGGAGTTGAGACTTTTGACGATCAGACCGTGGTTGCGATTAAAGTGAAGAACCCTTCTGGAACAGCGCAGTGACCCGCACTGGAAGAACGCTTCGAGCTCGTGCACCCGCTTTTTCCTATCGCGAGAGCAAAAAGGGTCTATTTCGCCGCTCAACTGGCTCAATACTTTGTTGTGAAGACGTGCCTTTGTCCCACCTCGCGGAGCGGTTTGACACTCCCCTATACGTGTATTCCGCGACCGCCATTCGGGAACGCATGCGCATCTTTGAGCACGCCTTCCGGAAGGTTCCCCACACCGTTTGCTTCTCGGTTAAGGCAAATTCCAATCTGGGGATTCTTCGGTTGCTGGCTCAGGTGGGATGCGGCTTCGACATCGTCTCCGGCGGTGAACTGCAACGAGTATTGCGCGTGGACCGGCACGCCGCGAAACAAGTTGTTTTTTCCGGTGTAGGGAAGACGGCAGAGGAGATGACGGCCGCACTGAAAGCCGGGATCATGCTGTTCAACGTCGAAAGTGAATCGGAGTTGTGGGTATTGGCCGAGTCTGCCGCCAGATTGAAGCAAACCGCGAAAATTGCTTTGCGCGTGAATCCCGATGTTCGGGCTGAAACCCATCCGTACATTTCGACCGGCCTGCACCAGCATAAGTTCGGGATCCCGATTTCTGCGTCACGCCGTATCTACGCACAAGCCTCCGGCATACGATCCCTGAAGGTGGCCGGGGTAAGCGTGCATATCGGATCGCAGATCACGAATGTAAAACCCTTCGGCGAGGCCATGCTCCGAGTCGCTGAACTTGTAAGGGAACTCCGGGCAGACGGTCATCGAATCGACTTCGTGGATGCAGGTGGCGGCCTAGGCATCGTTTACGACCAGGGAAACCTCCCCGATTTCGAGGGCTATGTGGCGGACTACGCAGAAACGGTTCTACGTCCACTGCGCGGGTTGAAGGTACATCTTCTATTGGAGCCTGGCCGTTCGATTCTTGGTCCAGCAGGTGCTTTGCTGACTCGTGTGCTTTACAAGAAAACCAACGGCACCAAAAAGTTTCTGGTGGTCGATGCGGCCATGAACGACCTGCTCCGGCCTTCGCTCTACAACGCTTATCACGAAATCGCCAAAGTTGAATGGAAGGATGGCTCTTCGTTGTCAGAAACCGTGGATGTTGTAGGCCCAATTTGTGAGACGGGAGACTTCTTCGCTCGGGCGCGTGAGCTGCCCAGGAGTGAGGAAGGCGATCTGCTTGCCATTCTAGATGCCGGAGCATACGGGATGGCCCTCGCTTCCAATTACAATTCACGGCCTCGTCCCGCAGAAGCTCTGGTGGATGGCAAGTCAGCAAAAGTCATCCGCCGCCGGGAGACAATGGCAGATCTGCTTCGCAACGAGCTATAAGCTAGATGTTTTTTTGCCGGGCATTGGACGCAACGATTCCAGAAAATCGTTTACAGCGCGCAATACTGGCTCGGCTTGCTGGATATATAGTGCGTGCCCGAGCCTCGGGAATCGGACATGAAAGGCATCGGGGACTAATTCCAGTGCACGTTCGACATCGGTGTCGGACATCAGTCCACCGAGCTCAGGATTGGCTTGTAGCAGCAGAGTGGGACAATGGATTTGGCGAAGCAGGTTCTCGCCATCCCACTCCTGAAACGAGGATCGATCGAGCGTCATAGAAAAGGTATCAGGATCGACGCACTCCAAACAGCGCGCCCACCACAATAAATGCGCCTCGTCATTGCCCGGCAGATCGCCGATTGGCACCGATTCGTCCAACCCGGGGACCTTTAACTGAATTCTCGTCAGGCCTTTGGCAATATCTTCAGTGGAACCACCTTTGATGATCAGATCGCGCAAACCTGCGAACAGCCCGGGATACATGCTGTGCTCGAAACTATCGCCGCAAATCACGCTGTCTCCAAGAATTAAGGCACGTACAAGATTCGGATGGCGGGCGGCGATCCACATGCTCACCATTCCACCGAGTGAATGGCCGAAGAGGGTCGCGGGTTCGGCCACAGTTTCCTTAAGGAATCTGACAATGTCATCCGCATACTGCGAAACGCGATAGCCTCGCGTTACATGCATGGACCTGCCGTGACCTCGCAAGTCGGGAGCATAAATATGCCATCGAGGCGCGAGACTAGGAATCAGTGACAGAAAAACTTGCCAGCGCCGGCCGAGCCCGTGCAGAAGAACAAGTGGCGGTCCGGTATCAGCTGTCTTAGCGTAGTTGAGCCTGACTTTCCCGGTATCGAAGATTTGCTCATCGTGGGCCCCGGTCGAAGGAATCACCTCGCATCTCCGTCCGTCGCGTCCCAGGTTATCTTTCCGCCGACAATGGTTTTCAGAACCTTGACGTCGCGGAGTTTGACTGGGTCGATGGAAAAGATGTCATCACTGAGCAGAACCATATCCGCTAGCTTGCCCGGCGTGATGGATCCCTTCTCTTTGTCCTGAAACTCGGCGAAGGCGGAACCCATGGTGTACGCCTGGACGGCTTCGGCAACCGTCAGCTTCTGATCGGGAAACCAGCCCTGAGGATTCTTGCCATCCAGCGTGGCACGGGTAACCGCAGCATAGATGGTAAGCATTGGATTTAGCGGAGCGACATTCCAATCCGTACCCAGTGCGAGCCGCACGCCGTGATCAAGAAAGGTGCGGAATGCGTACGTACGGCTGGCCCGATCATGCCCGATGCGCTTCTCAGCCCAACGCCCGTCGTCAATGGCGTGGTACGGTTGAACTGATGCGATGACATTCAGTTTGGCAAAGCGATCGAAGTCTTTGGCGGCCATGTGTTGAGCGTGCTCGATTCGGAAGCGGCGGTCGGCATCGCCATGAGACCGGGAAATCTCACCATAGAGATCGAGAATCATCGAAATGGCCTGGTCGCCGATGGCATGAGTACAGAGCTGCAGGCCGGCAGCATCGGCTTTCATCATGCGGTCGCGCATGAGAGAAAGAGGCTGCATTTCGTCGGAGAGCAGACCATGACTAGCCGGCTGATCGTTGAAGGGTTCGAAGAAATATGCGGTGGCAGACCCGAGCGAGCCGTCGGCATAGGATTTGAGCGCACCGATGCGCAGATAGGGGCCGCCAAAGGCTCGTCCAATACCCAGCTTCGCCTGGTCGTCCACATGGGTGATCAGTGGCGCCGCATAAATTCGTGTCGTCAGCTCGCCACGCCGCAGGAACTCGGAATACATTGCGATGTCGTCGTACTCCGGATTCATGTCCTGCCCACTGGTGACGCCAAGCGACGCAGCGTGCGCCAGAGCACGTTTCACAGCTAGCCGCCGCTGATCGGGTGACAGCGACGGGATGACTTTATAGATGTAATCCATGGCCGCGTCTTTGAAAGCGCCGGTGGGATTCCCCTGCACATCGCGGACAACGGTGCCTCCCGGCGGATCCGGGGTCTTGGAAGTGACTCCCGCGAGTCGCAACGCGGCTGAGTTTGCCAAGGCCATGTGGCCGTCGTACCGATTCACGAAAACAGGAGTGTTGGCAGTAACAGGATCAATCAGCTCTTTGGTTGGAAGTTGAGCTGGCGTCCACTTAGTCTCGTCCCAGTCACCTCCCTGGATCCACTGGCCCTTTGAAGTCTTCTTGGCCTGCTCGCCGATTCTGAGCGCAAATTCTTCGGGTGTTTTGGCGTCATTGAGCTGGACATTGTCGAGTTGCAAGCCCCCACTGACAAAGTGAACGTGCGCATCGTTGAAGCCCGGCAACAGCAGTTTTCCTTCAGCATCAATTACTCGGGTTTTAGCGTCGCGCCAGGCTTCTATCTGGGAGTTTGATCCAACCGCCACGATGCGCTCACCCAAAACTGCAACTGCTTGGGCTGTTGGATGGTTCTTGTCCGACGTCCAAACCTTGGAATTAACAACGATAAGGTCCGCAGCGGGCCGGGATTGCGCCAACGCGCTTGCCAGGAGAACTGGAACGCAAAGAAACCAAAACCTGCGAAGAATGATTTTCATGGTCGTAGTGGGTTAGCGACGGCTCGTCGGCGAAGTCGTTCCATCTTTTGGCAGCAATCTATCTTTGTCCCCATTTCAGTTTGGCGCGCAGCACATCGAAGAAAGTTCCGTGAGTATGGAGCAACTTCACTTGATGTTCGGATTTTCGACAATGAACCCGGTCCCCATCAAACATAGGCATGCCGATCTGGCCGTCGACGCTCAAATAGGCTTCGTCCTCTCCGGTTTTAACCACGATCTCGATTTGCGCCGTGTCGCGAACCACTAAAGGGCGATGGGTCAAAGAGTGCGCGGAGACGGGTGTAATCACAAAAACGTCGACCGACGGCATCAAGATAGGGCCTCCCGCGGCAAGTGAATACGCGGTAGAGCCGGTCGGCGTAGAGACAATGAGACTGTCTGCCTGGTAACTGGAGACAAAGACTTGATCGATAAAGACGTCGCAATGATTTAAACGGGCGACGGTTCCCTTGCCGACTACGATGTCATTCAGCGCGTCGTATCGAGCTACAAGTGAACCTTTGCGGATAATCTCGCAATGCACCATTGACCGCGTTTCTGCCTGGCAACAACCCTCTTCGATCTCTTGCAGAGTCGTATAAAGATCTGGCAATGGCACTTCGGTCAGGAATCCTAGCGAACCCAGGTTGACTCCCAACACTGGAATCCCCGCCTTGGCAACCGCCCTGGCCGCAGCGAGAAGAGTTCCATCCCCGCCGAGCACAACGACAAAACTCAAGCCGCGGGAGGCGATTTCGTCCCGTGGCAGGACATCCACTCCGCTGGCGTAAGGCTCGGTATCAGGATCGACCACTACCGAGTATTTGTGCTTCTGCAACCACTGAACGAGTTCTGGCACAACCCCCGCTAGTTCCGGCTTGCCCGGCTTGGAGATGATGGCGGCGGCCTTCTTCCGAGGAGACGACAAATTCCCGCTTCGCATAAGTCGAAAACGAATTGTACCGAAAATCGAAGGTGCCCCGTTCAAGCTCGGCTTGGGCGGGGTTGTTGCCGGCACATCTGGAAGGGTGCGAAAACTTCTGATTTTTGCTACATCCGTAAACGGGGAGACTGAAAGCCCCGCCCAAGCTGAGCTTGAACGGGGCACCCTCAAGAGTTAGAACGGATGCTAGCGCGGTCCAGCCCGTGATCTCGACTATCAGAACCTACCGTAGAGCAAAAATTCGCGATTCCCTTCTGCTCCGAGAATTGGGGACTCGATCACATCGGTGTGAGCGCAGTTCAGCGAGATGAGAGCTTCCCGGATTTTTTCAACGGCCGCGGCCTGCGCCGCCACATCGCGCACGATACCGCCCTTCCCTACCTGCTCGCGGCCGACTTCAAATTGAGGCTTGACTAATATCACAGTCTGGCGTCCTTCACGTTCCGCAGGAGATTCCGAAAAAGCTGATGTGAAAACCGCAGGGAGAACCAAGGCTGCGGAAATGAACGAGACATCGATCGCCACCAGATCCACTGTCTCTCCCAACTGTTCCCGGGTCAGGTAACGGGCGTTGGTTTTCTCCAACAAGCGAACGCGAGGATCCTGTCGCAAGCGAAAATCGATCTGGCCGTGACCTGTATCTACCGCGATGACGCGGGTTGCTCCTTGCTGTAGCAAGCAGTCGGTAAAGCCTCCGGTCGAGGCACCGACATCCAAACAAATTTTTCCCGCGACATCGACATGCCAATGCCCGAGCGCTTTCTCAAGCTTTAGGCCTCCACGCCCAACGTATTTGAGATGCTCGCCTAGAAGCCGCACCTCGCAATCCGGATCCACGGCGGCACCGGCTTTTTCTACCTTTTGGCCATTGACTAAGACTTTGCCCGCCAGAATTTGCGCCTGCGCCCGCTCGCGTGAGGTCGCGAGGCCGCGTTCCAGAAGCAATTTATCGAGTCTGAGTTTCAATCGTGGTCCGGTCCCGGCAGATGCAGTGTTGCCCCCCACTTAAGTGCCAGCCCCCGAGCGGTGCAAGGTGCAGAACTCCCTTTGGATTTGCCTATTTACGACTACAGTTTCCAGCTTTTCCACAGCATTTTGCACCTTTGTGTTGAAAAGCCCTACCGCACTGCGACAGGCGTAAAAAATGACAGCCGCCCCATGCGGGCGGCTGGAGTTTTGAACATCCAAAAAAGTTAACCGGCGACTTCCTCCAGCAATCTTTGATCAATATCGAAGTTGGAATGGACGTTCTGCACGTCGTCGTGTTCTTCCAGAGCTTCCACCAACCGTATCATCTGAGTGGCCTGCTGTCCTTCGAGCTTAATGTAGTTCTGTGGAATCATCGCCACGCTCGACGAAGTAGGTGTGATGCCGGCTTTCTTCACCGCCTCCAACACCGCCTCGTAAACAGAAGGCTCGGTCAGGACTTCCCAGTTCTCGCCATCATCGCGAAGATCATCCGCCCCAGCCTCGAGAACAATGCCCATCAAATCGTCTTCCTTGGCCGCTGTTTTTGGAATCACTATGTCGCCCTTCTTGTGAAACATCCAGGAGACCGCTCCAGCCTCAGCCATGTTGCCGCTATTTTTACCGAAGACATGCCGGATTTCGCTGACGGTTCGGTTACGATTGTCGGTATTGATGTCGAGTAGGACGGCCACTCCACCCGGGCCGTAGCCCTCCAGCGAAAATTCTTCGTATGTCGCGCCCGGCAATTCGCCCGTGCCGCGCTGGATAGCCCGTTTAATGTTGTCCGCGGGCATATTCTCGGCTTTGGCTGCCACGATCGCGCCCCGCAATCTCGGATTAGTGTCAGGATCGCCGCCGTTTTTGGCGGCAATGCTGATTTCCTTGATCAGGCGAGTAAAAATCTTGCCACGCTTGGCGTCGAGCGCGCCCTTTTTATGCTTGATTGTGGCCCATTTAGAATGGCCAGACATGTGGATACCTCGAATCTAAAGAACGTTGATGGCGCAGGATTCGCCCGTATAGGAGATCACTGATTTGCCTCAAAAGCGAGCAAGGCGAATGCAAATTATAGCACGCCGAAACAATCGAACTGATTGTTTCACAAGACGCTGGAAGTGCAAGCAACCGCTATGCGACAGCTAGACCTTGGGTCCAGCAGTAATTTCCTTCTGCTGTCGAGCCTTATACGCATACAGGATGGCGAGCAGGGGCGGCGAGAGTAATACACCCCAGAACGGGATCAAGATTCCCAGCACAATCGGCGTGAAAATTGACGCCCACATGGGAACCTTAGCCATCCGCTTCATGATGTAGGGTTGCAGGAAAAACCCATCGATCATCACGATCACAGCGTACAGAATCAGTACATAGAGCGGGTGCTCCCAATCGCCCCACGAAAGGGTGGCGGCAAGAACCGGACCGACCATTCCTAGGACAGCCCCCAAATGTGGCACGAACTGCAAGACCGCCGCGAGAAGCGCCCAGAATAGCGCCCATGGCACATGAAGCAAGTAGAGTCCTATCAACCACAGGATGCCGACAGCGAGAGAATCCTGAAACTGGGCAACGATCCAGTTCTTCAGGGCGTCGCCCGTAACGTGAAAGTGATCCTTCAAATCCATTGCTCAGTCCAATTCGACAACTTGCCCAATCTACTTTTTGATCTTACCGTGTAAACCTCGTCGCGTGGGAGTCGTCCATATCGATAGCACCCAATGCCCTGGGAGAAAAGGCGATTGGAAACGGTCCTGACATCACCCTTGAGTGCGGCTGCGGAAGAACCAGTGCAGGGGATTTCGTCAGCAAAGTTCGACGAGATTATCCGTCAGCATCAACGGCGTATATACCGCATAATCCTGATGTTGGTGAAGGACGTGGACACGGCAGGCACTCTGACTCAAGAATGCTTCCTTCGAGCCTATCGCCACCGCAACAGCTTCCGCGGCGAGTGCACGATTGAGACCTGGCTTCTGCGAATTGCAGTAAACCTGGTTCGCGATCACGGCAAGAACCGGCGTCTCTCGTTCTGGAGAAAGCTGGTCGGCCTGGAAGAGAACGGAACAAACCTGCATGAGCGAGTGGCTACAACCCAACCTTCCGCGGAACGAGTCCTTCTGGCGCGCGAAGAGTTGGAGGCAGTTTGGACCGCGGCTGCTTCCCTTTCACAGCAGCAGCGTGCGGTATTTCTTCTGCGGTTTGCGGAAGAAATGCCGTTAGCTGAAATCGCCGATGTTCTCGGACTGAAAGTTGGCAGCGTCAAAGCGCAGTTGTTTCGTGCGTTGGGAAAAGTGCGCGGCGCGCTGAAGGAGCAAAAATCGCGATGAAACAACATTTAAGCGACGAGGAGTTATCGGAGTTGCTGCTCGCGCCCCAAGCGTCCAATGCTCACTTGGCGACCTGTGCGTCATGCCGCGCCGAACAGGAGCTCATGCGTCGCGTTCTGGGAGAACTGCCTTCGCTTGTCCGCGTCGTAGCGCAGAAAACTGACTCGTTTTTTGAGAAGCAAAGAACGGCAATCTGGACCGAGATCGTGACGCTGCAACCTCGCAAGGAATTTCCGGTTCTAGCCTGGGCATTGGGAGCAGCCGTCCTTGTAGTCGCCGGCCTACTGTTGAGCATTGCTCCTGCTCCCGTCCGCACCCGAGCAGAGGCCGACCCGGATCACGAATTGATGATCCAGCTAGAGCGAACACTTCAAAGTGAAGTGCCCCAGGCACTGGAGCCTGCCGCCCTGTTGGCTCGGGAAATCACGCAGAATTCTCGACCGAATTCTTCTTCCCCGGTTCGAAAAAAGGAGAGCAGTCATGAAAACTAGCAGTCTGCTAATGTTCATCCTATTGTCCACTATTTGGCCGCAAGCCCAGGTAACACAAGCTCTAACCGTGTCCACGCGTGCAGGCGCGGCTCCCAAAGCTGGGATTATTTATCGCCGTGAATTGGGGAAATGGTGGCAAAACTCGGATGTGGCAAAGAAGCTGCAGCTCAGCAGTGGACAAACTACTCAATTGGACCAGATATTCTACGATCATCGATTGAAGCTGATGGACTATGGCGCGGATATGGAAAAAGAAGATTTGAAACTCCAGACCCTGCTCGACGCGGACGTCCCCAACGAGGGTCAAATCGATACCCAGGTTGACCAAGTCCTCTCGGCACGAGGCAAGCTGGAACGCGAATTCACCATGATGAACTTGGATCTCCGCAAAGTCCTTTCGCTGGAGCAGTGGCGTCAATTGAAATCCCTGCGCGGTGAGGCCGGAGGGTTTGGAGATCGCATATTCTTTCGAAACGCGCTTCCGCCCGGTGCAGTTCCTCTGGCGCCACCCCCACCGGGTTTCTCTCCGGGGTTGCCCATGCCGCCGCCGCCTCCGAATGAAATGTTTTGAAAGCTGCCCGCACACGCCATACGGTTCGTGAGCTATACGGGGCACCTTCTTTTTCTCGTGCTAAACTTTGATGAAAGGAGCGCAATGAAATTCGGTGTCATCATCTTCCCCGGTTCTAACTGCGACCATGACGCGTTCTGGACCATCCAGCAGGTAGCTAAGCAACCGGTCACGTTTCTGTGGCACGAATCCCATGACCTGGAAAACTGCGACGCGATCATCATTCCCGGAGGCTTTGCCTTTGGCGACTATTTGCGGACAGGCGCAATTGCCAAATTCTCTCCGATGATGGAGTCAGTCGGAAAATTCGCCGCCAGTGGCGGACTGGTTTTGGGGATCTGTAATGGTTTCCAGATTCTATGTGAGTCAGGACTGCTGCCAGGCGCACTCATGCGCAACGTGAGCCTTAAGTACGTCTGCAAGCCAGTCCACGTACGTGTGGAAAATGCCAGCACACCTTTTACCAGTGGCTGTCGCGAAGGGGAAGTTTTAAACATTCCCATCGGCCACATGGAGGGCAATTATTTCTGCGATGAGACGACTCTCGACGAATTGCGGCTCGACCGACGAATTGTGTTTCGGTATTCAACCGCTTCCGGAGAAATCACGCCCGAGGCCAATCCCAATGGATCGCTCGACAATATCGCCGGCATCTGTAACCTCGGCCGAAATGTGTTGGGCATGATGCCTCATCCAGAGCGCGCCAGCGAGTCGGAACTGGGCGGTACCGAAGGTTTCAAGATTTTTGAATCGTTAGTGGGCGCGATGGCCGAGAAATAGTTCCTGATTCTCAGTCGATTCTTTCAGTCTCAGGTAACTCTTTCTTCTAACCCATGATTCGCTTTGGAATTCTTGGTTTCGGCCTACACGCGGCCAAGCGACTGATGCCGGGATTCGCGCTGGCGCAGAACTGCCGTGTGACAGCGCTTTCCCGACGTAGTCAGGGGAAGGCCCAGGAATCCGCGCAGGAATGGAAGATCCCGTTCGCCTTCGATTCAGCCGAAGCTTTATGCCGTTCGCCCGAAGTGGACGCAGTGTTTGTCAGCACCCCAAATTCCTGTCATCTACAGGATGTTTTCTTAGCCATCGAATGTGGCAAACCTGTGCTGTGCGAAAAACCTATGGCAATGAACGCCGATGAGTGCCGACGCATGGTGGTGGCTGCACGAAAAGCTAACCTTTTGCTTGGAGTGGCTCAGGTGTTCCGCTTCGAGAACAGTACCGCACGGTTTATGGAACGAGTAGCCGCGGGACAAATCGGCAAACCCATTTTCGCGCGCTCGGAGTTTTCGTTCCCCGCCGCACAAGGCCATGCCCGCAAATGGATCAATGATCTCTCCGTGGCTGGTGGTGGACCCATCGCCGACGTTGGTGTGCATTGTATCGATACTCTACGTTACATCTTGCAGGACGAAGTCGTACGCGTCAGCGGGCGCGGACTGTTTGACAATAACTCCGGCGAGATGGAAGCCGCGGCCACTTTGACGCTGGAGTTCTCAAGGGGAACTCTGGCATCGGTGATGGTCTCTTTTCGTGCGGAATATCGAACCCCAATCGAAGTAGTGGGAGAAACTGGCGTGCTGCGGGCAGATGACGCTCTTAACGTTGAGAAACTGATCAATGTCGAACTGCTGCGCGCTGGCGCGGTTGTCGAAACAGAAACATTGTCTAATCGGTTAGCCTATGCGCGACAGGTAGATGAGTTTGCTGCAGCCGTCGAAGGCAAGTCGGAATTCCCCGTTCCCGGCGAGGAAGGTTGGCAGAACCAGATCATTCTGGACGCGGCCTATCGCAGCTTACAGAGTGGCAAGGTGGAAGAAGTGAGGTCAGTAGTTAGTGGTCAGTGATCAGTGGTCAGAAGCGAGTTTATCTTTCTCTCCTCACCGCCGACCATTCCTTGTGCTGGAGTAGTGGGCGCAATTCCTCTTGCCTGCACGATAGCCCAGTGCCACTCCTGATCAGCGCTCGGAGCTGTATCCAAACTTCCCTGGAACACTGTGGTGGTAAGCGGTGCTGCCGCAGCTTTCAAGTGGTAGAGTACGGTTACATCCGGCCGCTTCTCCGGGGACACGATACCTTCTCCGGCAGCCGGAACCAGCTTTGCCGGACCGACGTCGGCGGTGGTCAAGTCGCGTGGGCGCAAAATCGTAAGGGCTACGGTGATTTCTCGGAGGTCCCACGCGCTGCCGTTGTGAACGGAAACCTGCAGGCGATCCCCGTCAATGATGGCAGGGCCTTCGAGCTTGACCAATTCACTGTCCGGAAGATCGCGCGCAGCGAACGGAGCGGACACTAACGAAGTAGCTTGTGCGCTGAAAGAAAGACTGCACGTCCCGTCTGGCGAAGACACCTGAAAGCTCTTCCCCGAGCTGTCGAATGAAAATAGCAAGCCGCCGGCGAGTTTCCGTGCCTGCACCTCGTCCATGACTTGCAACAGATTGTCGTTGTCAATCAGAGTTCGGGCCGGAGCACCCTGGCTTTTCCGGTAGGAACGTGCCAGGTCCCCGAGCGAGACATCGTTGCCATCAGACTGAGCGGCGACCCCGAGGGGAAGCGATAGTCCGACCAATAAAACACACAATGGTGAATAGAGCTTGCAGTTCATTTTGAAGTTAGGGCGCCACACCATTCTGCCGCAAGCGGCGCGACAGGCATACTCATCTAATCGACAAGCATTCACTTAATCACTGGGTAGCGCCGGCGTCCCCGCCGGCTGTTGGCTGGGACATAGCCGCCCAATTGCCGGCGGGGACGCTGGCGCTACCGAGGATTCTGTAAGAATTGTAATCACCGCGAAGACGAGAATGTGCCGGGCAGCACAAACGTTGGTAACTGAACCCAAGCAATGAATTCGAGTGAACCTGGGCACGCGGAGACGGAGCGGCACGCAACGGGATTCCGCACGCCCAGCTAGTCCACTTTCCTTATAGAAGGCCTGACGAACGGAAACGGTTGACCGGATCAGCTATCAGCATTGCTTCCCGCCTGAAGATCCAGCGGGCCACCGCGAAGCCCAACGCTGCATAGCACAGATGAAGCATCTTCATAGCCCACCCCATGTTGTTAGATGCGTTCACACCCTAGGGGAGGCCAAAGGGCCAATCTACCCGCTCAACGTATCAAGCGCACACCAGTAGGTCAATGCACTAAGGTGCTATCCAAATAGCACTGAGGTAATAGCCAGTCACGGCCTTCTAGCGGGAGCCCGGGACCAGGGTGTCCTTTGGCTCCGGCACTGAACTCGCACCTCCGGGGGCGGAGGACTTATGGCCATGGAAGAAGAGCAAATGAATGAAGAACATCACAACCAGCACAGCGCCAAATGTGCAGACAATTGCAGCCCCCGTCGGCAGGTCCATCAAGACCGAGAAATAGACCCCCAGAGCAGACACCAGAGTGCCCATGGTCCAGCCAATCGCCAGGCGGCGTCCCACACGATCGGCAAAAAGCATGGCGCCCACTGAGGGCACGATGAGGTAACAGAAGACCAGAAGCACGCCGGCAATTGCCACCGATGACGTGACTACGAAGCCAAATGAGGCATAGAACAGAAAATCCCAGAAGCGAATACTCATGCCTCTGGCCTCGGCTTCGGCGGGGTTGGTAGAAATCAGCAGAAACTTGTGACGGAAGATATAATGGAAAATGCCAATAGCACCGTACAGAATGGCAGTCTTGATCACCTCGTGCCTATCCACGGCGAGAATGTTGCCGACCAGCATGTCTTTGAGGTGCTCAGTTTCCCCCGTGGCTTTGCTCATGGCCAAGATGGCAGCAGCCGACGCTACAGCGTAGGCAATACCGATGAAAGCTTCCTGCGGAATATGTCCCCTGCGAGTACGCGCGAACGCGAAAATAGCCGCCCCAATGAAGGTGAAGGCCAAGCTAAGCCAATAGGCCCCCTGTCCGTGGGGATCCATGCCGATGAGGATCGCGATGGTGGCGCCCAATGCCGCAATCTGAGCCAGCGCCAGATCAACGAAGATTACGCCGCGCTCCACCACGTGCACGCCCAAGTAGGCGTGGATTCCGGTCAGAATCAGGCTGGCCACAAATGGCCAAACTAAAAATGGAAGAATCTCCATGTCGCTCCTTTATCTAGTGAGTCGCCTGGAAAGCCTTGGTCAGCAAAGCAATATCGTAATCAAAAAGTTTGAAGTAGTCGGTCACATCCTTCTCTCCACCTACGGATGGCAAATACTTCACCACTTGGGCTCCGGTTTGAGCGGCAATGCTGTTCGGCGTCTTCAGATCGAAGTAGGGCTCCACCATGACGATCTTGCAATTCTCGCGCTTCATCAATCCGATGAGTTCAATTGTGTGGCTGGGCGTAGGAGGAATGCCGGGGCGTGGCTCGACGTAGCCGATTACGTTCAGTCCGAAGTGCTTGGCAAAGTTGGGAAGCGAATTGTGATAGGTGACGACTTTGCGCCCGTGGTACGGCTTCATGTCGGCATCCCATTTTTGCTCGGCCGTAGTTAGACGCTTATCGAAGTCCTGAAATTTTTCCTGGAAATAACCGGCATCCGCGGGATCCAGCTCACCGAGTTTGCCGGCTATACCCTTAGCTACGCGGCGTCCATTTTCCGGATCGAGCCAATAGTGCGGATTTCCCAGAGGATGAACGTCTCCCATAGCACGGGTAACCGGCCCGGTTGGGATATCGAGAATCTCAGCGAACTGGGAAGCGTCCAGATAGCCGTTCGCGCCTACCTGAATTCTGGGATTGCCGCTCTGCGTAATCAGTGGCGGCAGCCAGCCGATTTCTAATTGCAATCCGACGGTGACCAGCAGATCAGCCTGGCGTAATTTCAGCAGGAAGCTTGGCTTGGCCTCGACGAAGTGAGGATCTTGGTAACCCTTGGCGATCGACTCCACCGTGACTCGGTCGCCACCAACCTCCTGGGTCAGCGCAGCCATGTCGGTGGTCGAGGTTACGACGTTCAGCTTTTTTGCCTGCGCTGGCGCAGTCGAAAAAATGGCTCCGAGCGCCAGTAAAACCACGAAGCCGAATCTGATTCGCATATTCTTCATTCTCCTAGAAAGGATGGGCTCCGTGCGCCCCTAACGAGAAAATTACCTGCATAAACAATTCATTGGCACTGATGTTATCCGCGTAGCTGGTGTGGCGGTATTGGCCGCGAATCTGACTGAACTCGCTGGGCCAATAAGTCAGTACCAGCGAACCTCCCTTATCCGTAAGGTTGGCAAACCGGCTGCGGTCGGATAGATCATAGCGTCCCCCCAGGAACCACCGTCGTCCCAGCTGATAGTCGGCTGAAGTATAAAAACCGAACGCTCGTTGCTCAGTTGGAACCTGCTGTCGCTGGCTCCAGATAAACTCGCCGCGGCCAACAAAGGAATGATAGATGGAGCGTCTTAGCGGCTTCCATCGCAGGGTAGCGTCTATCCCGTAAAGCTGAGTCAGGAAATCGGTGCCAAGTTCATTGTGTCCGCGCGCATAAGAAAGGCCAATATCGATGTTGGTTGATTCGTTGATGTCTGCGTAGCTCCGCAAGTGGGCCACGGCGCTGACGTCACTATCACGTGAGGCGTGAAACACGGGGCTGTCATCGGTTCCGGAATCTCCGCGAAAAACCTGGCCAGTCGCCTCAAGGAATAAGCCTTTGGGAGCTGGAATAATGCGCGAAATTGAAACGCCGGCATCGTCGATACCGTCTTCCCCACCGACCAAATTATTCGTGACTAGCGGTCTATCTACCCAAGGCAGGACATGATTGTGCATCATATTGACCTTGCCAAAAGCAGAACGCATTTTCCCCACTTTGGCCACGATGCCGGCCGGCAATGCGGTGAATGTGATGTAGCCCTCTTCGAGGTTCACGCCCGACTCACCGAAAGAAATGAAAAAGTCGCCACGTGCGTACGGATCGATGATGGCCTGAAATCCGACCTCGGATTCATGCATCTCGAGCGACGGAGTTGGTTGCACCGAATTGCCGCCAGCCTTGCCGATGAAATCTCCAATCACGCTGATGTCGGGGTTCAGGGCCTTCGCCGAGGCAGAGGCGCCACCGTAAACCGGTAAAGCCCCGGGGGCGACGGGAGGCGCTTCCGCGGGCGTGGGGGCTGGCGGTGGTACGGCCACCTGCGCTTGGGCCGCTGTCGGACCCGAAACTGCAGCAGGTTGGGCGGGAGCGGCCCCTGGCGTGGCCTTTAACATGCGCACTTGGCCTTCCAGCGCGATGATGCGCTCTTCCAAATCTTTGATCCGCTGCTCCATCGCAGATGAGTCTGGTGGATTTTGTGGTGATGGAGTGTTGCTCGGCTGAGCGACGAGTGGAATCGTGAACAGCATCGCCACGCCGGCCCAGGTGATTAAGTTTTTCATTCCATACTCCTCGACCCGGGGAAATCACGGGTATCTTGAGGTTCCATCTTGCGACAGTACAAACCGACTGCTTACGCGCCCGAAAAAATGTAAAAGTGATTGAAGATGACTAATAGGTTGGAGGGGGACGAACGTACAACTGGAAGGATGCCAGTAGGAGACGAGGTTTCATCCAACGAAATCTTACGCGCGATCTAACCCGCAGATTGGAAAAACATGCGGCAAACAGCACCGCCGCTGTGGCTGGCTGAGCCATCAGGCAAGTTAGGCAAAGTGTCGCACTGGAAGAATCCGAACGAGACTCCACTGAGTTCCTGGTATCTAGGTGAGAACCGCAGAGGTGGGTCGCCTGGGCAATGGTAGCCATCACCAAGATGGCAAGGCACAGCCAAGCCAACCATTTCGGTTGTCGGAGGCAATGATTCACAGTTCCTTGCCAGTTAGATGCAGCAGTACCGCTGCATGTGGGGCTCGTTCCGGAATGTCCGCGATTCAAGCCGCCACTTTCACTTAGATCCTAGCGAGGCCCTGCTCCCCCCGCCCCAGTACTTTCCGTGACTGGCACCACGATCGCCTGGATGTTCTGTCCGGCAACCATTTTCTGAAACGCCGCTAAGTCGTTCTTCTGTATATCCGTCCATCGGGCGAGGCTAGCCTCAGATTGCTTTTTCAGTTTGTCAAATATTCGATACGCAGCCTCGGTGGGAGCAGAATCGCTTCCGTCACCGACGGCCAGAGCGAGAAATGCCAGCTTGCTGTCCACCTTTTGCGGATAGGCGAGTGAATCTTCGTTCGCCTTGATCTTGACCTGAATCAAATCGTCACGAAGGGAAGCCAGCTTTTGATCCAATGCAGACGCTGATGCCACAACTGGTTTGGTATTGGCGTTGTCAGGCAAACGCTTCTTTAATCCATTCACCTGGAGACGAACATCCTCAACCTGGTTGACTGCGTCATAAACCCGGCTGAGCTGGTCACGAATCTGTATTAAAAGATCGAACTCTTTTTGCAAATCTGCCTGCGAAACGTTCACCCGCGGATCAAGTTTCAGTTCCATGCGAACTGTCTGGCTCTTGCCGTCGACGGTAAAACGTACCTGATATTTTCCGGGCATGGCCATTGGCCCACGGCTGCCGTCTCTGTATTCGAACAAGTAGTAGTCAGGCACGCGACTGGCGCCCTGATAGCGCAAATCCCAGACGAAGCGATTCAATCCGGCTTCTGGCTTGATCTCTTTCTCGGGCTTCTTGTCCTCGGGGTCCAAGGGTTCGTCCAAGTCTTGAGTTTTGTTGCTGGAATATTTGCGCACCACATTTCCGGCGGCGTCGAGGATCTCAACGACGGTTTCTCCTTTGGGTGCTTCCTTAAGAGAGTAGTAGATCACCGCGCCGGGTGGCGGATTCTGCCCCACCAGCACGGGCTTGGGTGGATCCTCCACGTTGTGCATGCGATAAGCAGTGGATGGCGTGTAAAGATGGGCATCTTGCTTGGGAAACTCATCGCCGAATTGTCGCAGCGGCGAAACATCATCAAGGATCCAGAACGACCGTCCATGCGTGGCGAGCACGAGATCGTCGTTTTTGACCACCAGGTCATGGATTGGTGTGGTCGGAAGATTGAGCTGCAATGAACGCCAATCTGTCCCATCGTTGAAAGAGACATAAACTCCAGTTTCAGTGCCGGCGTAGAGCATGCCGCGTTTTTTGGGATCTTCCCGGACAGCACGCACGAACGTAGTTTCCGGAATACCTTTCGTGATTTTTGTCCAACTCTTGCCATAGTCTCCAGTCTTGTAGATATACGGACGATAGTCGTCGAGTTGATGTCGGTCTATTGCGACATATGCGGTCCCGGCATCATGCGGTGAAGCGTCGATCAGGCTGACGCGACTCCACCCCGGCAAGTCCTTTGGCGTGACATTGGCCCAGTTCTTGCCGCCATCCCGCGTAACGTGAATCAGACCATCGTCGGTGCCTGCCCAGATGAGATCTTTTGTCACCGGCGACTCGGCGACCGCGAAGATGGTGTCGTAGTACTCGGTTCCCGTGTCGTCAATATTGATGGGACCGCCTGACGGCTGTTGCTTGCTCTTATCATTGCGAGTCAGATCTGGGCTTATCGCCGCCCAGTGCATCCCTCCATCCGTGGTCTTAAACAAGCGTTCCCCGGCGTGATAAAGCGTGTTTGGATCGTGTGGTGAGATCAGGATTGGGGCCGTCCACTGAAACCGGTGTTCGAGGTTGGCAGCGCCTGCGCCGTCACTCAAATCCGGTGTAATCGTAATGTTTTTGAGCTGGCCATTGCGCTTGTCGTAGCGCGTAATGACGCCTTCATAGTCTCCGGCATACACAATATTTGGATCTGGAGGATAAGGTGCAATGTAGCCAGCTTCCCCGCCGCCAACCGGATACCAGTTGGAGTGATCGATTGCGCCATTGTCGCTGCGGCTGGCAATCGCGATGGTACTGTTGTCTTGCTGCGCTCCATAGACGTAGTACGGAGTTCGAGTATCGGTAATGACGTGATAGAACTGCGCGGTTGGTTGATTGTCCTCCCGGGTCCAAGTCTTTCCGCCATCTAGGCTCACGGTTGCTCCGCCATCATTGGAGGCAATCATGCGCCGCGAATTTCTCGGATCAATCCACAAGCCGTGATTGTCGCCATGCGGCACTTTGACTTTGTTGAAGTCGCGTCCACCGTCAGTGGACTTGTAGAAATCCACATTCATTATGTAGACAGTGTCCGCTTCCTGCGGATCAGCAACGATGTGCATGTAGTACCAGGCACGCTGCTGGATGGAACGGCCCTCATTCACCGCTTGCCAGGTCTCGCCTCCGTCATCGGAGCGATAGAGGCCGCCTTCATGAGCTTCAATCAGCGCATACACGCGATCAGAATTGGCTGCTACCGCAACCCCGATGCGGCCGTAGGGTTCTTTGGGCAGCCCATGCTCTTCAAGCCGTTTCCAGGTAGTGCCACCATCGTTGGAGCGATAGAGACCGCTTCCCGGCCCTCCACTGGAAAGACTCCAGGGCGTGCGTCGGGTCTGCCACAAGGAAGCGAAAAGGATATTTGGATTATGCGGATCGAAGGCGATATCAATTCCGCCGGTGTTCTCGTCTTTATAAAGCACTTTCTCCCAAGTCTTGCCACCATCCATGGTGCGAAAGATGCCGCGCTCTGCATTGGGCCCGAACGGATGACCTAACGCCGCCACATAGACGATGTCTGGATTTCTGGGATGAACAATCAGTTTTCCGATGGCGCGCGTATTCCGCAGGCCGACGTTCTTCCACGTCTTGCCACCGTCGAGAGTCTTGTAAACCCCATCACCATGCGAAATGTTGCCACGAATGCAAGCCTCCCCCGTGCCGACATAGACGATGTTGGGCTCCGAGGGCGATACAGCCAGGCTGCCAATGCTCCCAACAGCTTCCTTGTCAAAGAGAGAGGTCCAAGTCATGGCGCCGTCGGTCGATTTCCAAACTCCACCGCCCGTCGAGCCGAAATAATAGGTGTTTAGATCCCCGGGGATGCCGGACGCTGTCAGTGATCGCCCTCCGCGGAAGGGACCGATGGGGCGGTATTTCAATCCCTTGAAGACAGGATCTTCCTTTTTGGCGGGTGCAGCGATGTTCTGCGTGGCGGCGTTTGGAGCGGGCGACACCTGTTCGGTAGGTTTCCTCTCTCGTTCTGTCTTGCTCTGGGCGAAACGGAGACCCATCGCGCACAAGAACATCGGCATGACCAGCCACGCCGTTCCGCGTACCGCCCGTATGGTGCGATGCATTTGGTTCTCTCCAGAGAAGAAGTGGAATCGCCTATGTTAACGCCTGGACCGGCATCTGGGAAGGAGTGGCGCCAAGAGGATGTGTGAAACTCAAGCTAACTCGCTACGGCTGAATCCGCTTCGGAAGCGCGAAAGCGCGATAAACTCCCCCTGAAAGCGACTTCGGATCCTTCCCCCCGCCCGCCGCAATCACCACGAACTGGAGTCCCTTCACAGCATAAGTAGCAGGAGTGGCATTGCCGGCAAAGGGCAATGTGGTCTCCCACAACAACTCGCCGCTAGATTTGTCGAATGCCCGAAATTTCTTGTCGAAGTTTGTCGCTGCGATAAAGACCAGGCCACCTGCGGTTACGATGGCACCGCCGTAGTTCTCAGTGCCAGTTTTCGTCATGCCCTTGGCCGCAAGCTCCGGATACTCCCCCAGAGGAATCTTCCAGGCATACTCACCCGTGTTCAGATTAATTGCATTCAGCGTGCCCCACGGAGGAACAACCGCAGGATATCCTTCCGGGTCTAGAAACTTGTGATAGCCGGTAAAACGATACTTCATCTGTTGGGGCGCTGGTTGGGACGCCGGGAGCTCTTTGTTTTCACCCGTGGTTAAGTATTCGATGACAGCGGAGAGTTGATCTTCCGCCAGGCTGGGAAAGCCGGGCATCCTCCCCTTGCCCCGCCGGATGACGGCGGTGATCTCTGCGCGGCTGAGACGGTCAGCCACGCCTATGAGTGAAGGAAATTCCGGTGGCGAACCCGCCATATTGTCGCGATGACACACACTGCATTGGCCCAAATAGAAACCTCGGCCACTTGGTTCAGCACCGGTATTCTCTGCCAAGGCTCCCGTCCACGCGATATCGTTGGCATTGACGTAGAGAATTCCTGTTTCAGGGTCGAAGGCAGATCCACCCCACTCAGCTCCGCCGTCGAATCCGGGAAACACCAAGGTATCCTGTCCGACGCTGAACGGAACAAATTGTCCCTGATTACGAAACTTTCGGAAATGTTCGAGCGCCCATTGATGAACCTCGAGGCTGCGGCTGGTCAGCATGTTTTCCGTGAGATCTTGACGCGCAAATGCCGTGGGCGCGGATGGAAGAGGCTGTTCGGCGGCAGCAATTTCGCCCTGCACCGTGCTGGGAGGATACTTGCGATATTCGATGGGAAAGAGCGGCTTGCCAGTCGTGCGTTCGAACAAATAGACGAACCCTTGTTTGGTCGTCTGCGCAACCGCTTCAACGTCCTTGCCGTCACGTTTCACAGTTACAAGTGTCGGCGGTGAGGGGAAATCCCGGTCCCATAAATCGTGTTTTACAGCCTGGAAGTGCCAAAGCCTCTCACCAGTCTCGGCGTTCAGGGCGATGAGGCTGTCGGCAAATAGATTGTCGCCTAATCGATCAGCACCGTAGAAATCGAATGCGGCCGAACCGGTGGGAACATAGACGATGCCTCGCTTCACGTCCACTGCCATGCCCGTCCAGTTGTTGGCCCCACCGGTGTACTTCCAGGCGTCCTTAGGCCACGTGTCGTAACCAAACTCCCCCGGGTGCGGAATGGTGTGGAAGGACCAGCGCAGCTGGCCGCTGCGAACGTCATAGGCGCGGATATCACCCGGAGGCGCTGGCAGGGTTTCAGGCAGGCGGCCGCCAACGATGATCAGGTCTTTATAGACGCTTGCTGGACTGGTCAACGCAACCGACTGCAATTCAGGATTGCGCCCAAGACCATCTCGCAAATCAATCCGTCCATTGTTTCCAAACACAGGAATCGGCTTGCCGGTCGCGGCATCCAGAGCGTAGACGAAGTTCATGACACCGACCAGGATTCGTTTGTCCTGCTTGCTGGACCAATATGCCAAGCCGCGATCCGGTTGCGTACCTTTTGTGCCGGAATCGAATTTCCACAAAAGATTGCCCGTTGCCGCGTCCAAAGCGAAGATTTTCTGTGTGGGTGTGATCCCGTAAAGTATTCCGTCAACAATGATGGGGCTGGTCTGCAGGCCGCCGCGTTCGCCAGTGTCAAAACTCCAGGCTACCTCGAGTTGCTTAACGTTCTTGCGATTGATCTGCGCTAATGGCGAATAGTGGATATTTTCTGAACTTCCGCCATAAACCGGCCAATCCTGCGTTTCCGGCACCGCTGGATTGTCTTCCCACTTCGCCGAGAGCATCGCGACGCAGGCTAACAATGTGTAGAGAGCACGACTGATGGGAATCTGCACGGCGAAAGCATAGTACATCCGTCACAACCCACGGTTCCAATCCTTGGAAGTGCTGCTCGCCGTTGCCGCTTGCCGCTCTCCCGCTGAACCGTCCACATCATGTTTGGAAGAAGTTGGGAGCCTAAACCACGAATCCGGGAACGCGCCGGCTGAATTCGTTAGCGGGTGCAAAGAAAAGACATGGTTGGTGACAGCCGTCACAGACAGACAATATGGTGTGCACATACCTTTCCTGAGTACCCGCTGGAATTCTGCTTTTGCGCCTACATTCTGGCTGGGACGAACTGGTGAATTTGAATTTTCGTCTGAAGTTCCTTCACTGAGCGCCGATAAACAACGGGTAACAGAACCCTAGTTTCAAATGTAAGTGAGGGGGCGAAGCTGTACCTGGTTCAAGAAAAATGACACTTCCTCTGGAGTGCGATTTGAATGTTGAAGTCAGCAAGTTGGCAGAGCGATCTTCCGCGGGGTACCCAAAGTCGGAACAACCTGTCTCACGATGGTACGCAGCGTATACCTGTCCTCGCCATGAAAAGTATGTGGCCAGGCAATTGGACGAAAGGTGTATCGATACTTTCCTGCCGCTGTATCGAAGTCTGCGACGATGGAAAGACCGTCGCACGCAAATTGAATTGCCTCTCTTCCCCGGCTACGTTTTCGTACATTTTGACTTGCAACAACGGCTGCGCATATTGGAACTCCCCGGCGTGGTTCGGCTGGTGAGTTTCAATGGCCAACCGGCGACGCTACCGGAATACGAGATCGAGACGTTACGAAAAGGTTTGGACCTGCAGATCTACGCCGAACCTCATCCTTATTTGCACGTGGGCCGAAGGGTACGCGTGTTGCATGAGCCCATGGCTGGTACGGAAGGCATACTAGTGCGAAAAAAGATAAATTTCGCCTAGTGATTTCTCTTGAGGCAATCATGCGTTCCATTGCGGTGGAAGTTGACGCCGCCGATGTGCAGCCGGCCTGACGCCCGCGGCTTTTCGCGGTTCTCCAAGCTTTCGTCATTAATAGAGGCAAGTATGCGGCGACTATATCGAATCTTTGTAGTCCGGCTCACGCTGGTTGCAACTTTTTCTTGCGCCGTTGCGACCCAGAGCCAGTGGTTGGTCCCGAGTTGCTATCACCACATCCGAGGCACAACAAGAAGCGGACCAGAAGGTTTCGTCAGCCGACAAGATCATCGAGATCCTGCGACAGGATCCGGGCCAACTGCTGCAGGTGAAAAGAATGTTGATCCAGAAGGCCTATGAGCAGGGTCGCATCCTCGAGTCCTCGGATCTGACCGACGAGGCACTTTTCCGCCTATTGCGCGAGGACGAAGTCGTCCGGGCCCTGGCAACTCGCGTAGTCGAAAATCGTTTCTACGTCCGGGCAAAGCCCGCGCGGCAAGAAATTGAAGGCAAGCGACCTGAGGTGGACGACCAAAGTCAGGGAGCTGAACCAGGCCGACCCACGCAGAAATCTCCTACATCGGATCAAGTCCAAAGAGCGCATGGCCGAGAAGATGATGATTGGTCCGAACAACAGCGCAATACCGAGAATCACAGAAGGTCGAGACCAGGTGTTGAGTCTCCGCTACGACCGGATCGCGATCCGGAGATTTCTGTGCCAAGAAATCCCGCTCGCGCCGTGGATCGCGCTGAACTGGAACAGAATCCCAATATTTTCGAAAATATGGGAAGCGATGCCAGCCGCATGGCTCGGATTCATCCCGAAGAATTGGCTGGCCTGCTGAGCATTGTGTCACCGTCCTCCCCGCAACTGCGCGAATCCGAGTCGCCTGCCTCCCGCTCTCCCGCACAAGTGGAACGGATGACGAGGAGCAGATCGGTCATGGATTTTCCGGAGAGACCGCAACCGACCGAGCAAGCCAACCTGGTGCCGAATCGTCCGCTGACCCTGGAAAGTATTGGGACAAAACCGGAACCCTTTCGTGGGATACAAATTTCGCACCATGGTGCCGAACGCCGAACAATTGAAAGAACAACTGCTGCAGCACAACGAGATGCAGGGCCCCGTTTTCAAGATGCGCAACGACCCGCGCGTCACTCCCCTGGGGAGCTTCCTCCGCAAATACAGCCTGGATGAATTACCCCAGCTTTATAGCGTGTTAAAGGGAGACATGGGCCTGGTAGGGCCTCGTCCGCCGGCGAAACATGCAGCCGCTATTGATCGAAGAGAGCACGGCTTCTCCGCACACTGCATACGCAGTTTCCAAATTCGCCATCGAGTTGCTGGCGGAGAGGCTCGGACGCCGCTATGACATTCCCACGGTTTGCTTGCGCTACACGTACGTGCAGGGTCCGCGCAATTCTTTCTACAACGCTTACTCTGGCGTGGCACGCCGTTTCGCCCTTCGTATCCTGCAGAAGTTGCCGCCAATCGTTTATGAAGATGGAGGACAACTGCGTGACTATGTCAACTTGCGCGATGTTGCCCGGGCCAACCTGCTGGTTCTGGAGCGGCCGGAAGCCGATTTTCAGGTATTCAACGTGGGCGGAGGCCGGGCGGTGACCGTGAACCAGGTCGCCCACATGATGCTGAGTGCATTCGGTAGCGATTTAGAGCCTCTGCTCTCGGGAGAATTTCGTATCGGGGATACTCGGCACACCGTCTCCGATATTTCCAAGCTACAAAAGCTCGGCTGGACCCCTACAGCGCCGGTCGAACAAAATGTGCGCGAATACGTTGACTGGCTTCAGGAGCAACCGGTGAATCCAGAGTGCGTTCTGGATGCGGAGCGAGTGATGAAAGATCGGGGTGTAGTTCAACTGGCGGAAGTCGGCTGATCAAATTAGTGCATGAGCGCATATAGAAACAAACCGCAAGCTGTGATATTTCAGCCCGATTTGAAAAATAAGGTGGCCATTGTTACCGGGGCCGGCCGCGGCATTGGCCAGGCGGTGGCTCTGGCGTTTGCACGACATGGAGCAAAATTAGTGCTGGCAGCACGCACGACTTCTGAGTTGCATCGGAATCTTGAACTGGAAGACGCTCTCGTGCAACGGGGCAAGAGTAAAGATGCGGAACTGATCCGGCGCTTGTCCGGCCTGATTGAAATCCGAACGGTGCACCAGGAAGCCCCATTAGGATCGGCCGATGCTATTCGAAGCGCTTGCTCTCTGGTGGGTAACGAACCTTTCGCAGTCATCCTGCCGGATGTTCTAATTGACGCCCCGATTCCGTGCACCCGCCAATTAATAAGCTGTTACGAAAGACATCCAGGGTGGCATCATTGCAACACGCACTATAGATCCCGCCGAAGCGGATCGCTTCGGAGTACTGGATGTCGTACCGCTTCGCGACGCTGGAGACGGGCGTACACTGCGCGTCGTTAGCGTAACTGAACGTCCGCAGCCCGGATCACCATTTTCCCACTACGGCATTTTTGGCAGATACATTCTTGAACCCGCAATCTTCTCCAGTATTGACCGCACCTCGCTGGGGTTTGCCGGTGAACTGCAGCTTGCCGATTCGCTCCTGCTGAGTGCAGAGCGCGCCCCGCTTTACGCCTACCTTTTCCAGGGAGCGCATTACGAAGCGGGAAACAAACTGGGTTTGGTGCAAGCCACGGTTGCCTATGCTCTGAAAGACCCCGAGCTTGCCCAGCCTTTGCAGACGTATTGGGAACGGCTACAACCGCCGAAGATTAAAGTCGCAGTTTGAGCTGCGTTCTCGCGAGGTGAATATGAACTATACGTGCCAGTACTTTGAGGAAGCCATTCGGATTCTCCAGAACTGGATCAACACAAGATCGAGCAAATGCTCGACCTTCTATTGGAAGTACGGCAGCGCGGTGGACGCGTCTTCTTTCTGGGGGTAGGCGGAGGGGCTGGCCATGCTTCTCACGCGGTCAACGACTTTCGCAAGATTGCCAGCATCGAATCTTACACTCCTACGGATAATGCTTCCGAATTAACTGCCCGTATCAACGATGACGGATGGGAAACATCTTATAGAAACTGGTTACAAGGCAGCCGATTGCGTCCGACAGATGCGGTGTTCGTCTTTTCCGTCGGCGGTGGCGATGCCGAACGTGGAATCAGTGCCAACCTGGTGAGCGCGCTTCAATATGCCAAACAGGTCGGGGCCCGGATCTGTGGCATTGTTGGTCGCGACGGCGGATTCACCGCCCAGGTGTCCGATGCCTGCGTTCTGATTCCTGTGATCAATTCCGAAACCATTACACCGCACACCGAATCATTCCAGGCTCTGATCTGGCATCTGCTCGTTTCCCACCCCAAGCTCAAGGCCGCGGAGATGAAATGGGAATCCGTCGCCTCCGCCACCGAGCAGTCAGTGGCTTGAGCCAGGTTTTCCCGCTTCTGTGGCTCTCTCATGAGAACGCTTCCGCCCGCATTATTACTGCCCGTGAATTAGTTCCGCCTGGCTGTATTTCTTCCTGGTAGTTGTTAATCTAACCATACACCCAAGGTCTAACTCAATTACAACTAAGGTAAGGAGACGTGTTTCTGCCTTGGGGTGCGGTAGTCTGAGGTGCAAAGATTTGCGCAAAACAGATATGGCATCAGATCACCGCGCTTTGGATGCCTCCGATTTAAATTTGTAATTGGCGAAAAGGGCAGACCTCTTTCTCCGGTACGTCATTCGGTGCCTTGGCAACTAAGGGGTGCTAGGATATAAGAGCCGTAACAGTCAACTGGAGGCTACATGGCGGATCTAACTAAAGCCTTGCGGCAATTACGCGAGGAACGAAGTCGCACTCAAAAGCAACTGAAGCGGTTGGATGAGGCTATTGATGTACTCGGTAAGGTCGTATCGGGTTCAGGCGGAGGGCAGAGAAACGGAAGACATGGACCGCGAAAGCTCTCGGTGGCCGCGCGCAGGAGAATCGCGGAGGCGCAGAAAGCGCGCTGGGCGAAATGGAAACTAAAGCACGTGAAGAAAGTTGCATGAATTGCATACTCCGAAAAAACCAGAGCGGGCACAACCCGCTCTCGTTGTTCGGTGGCGACGGTTTAGTCGCGAGTAACGTCTGAACCTTCAGCCGGCTCCGATCGCTCAGTGCCATGTTGTAGCCTGATCATGCGCGGCGTCGTAACCCGAACGGAATCACCCTAGCCCGTCTGCCGGTTTTTCCTATTGCGGACGTTCCCTGCGCCGGAGATACGTGGTGGACGTGCCGGGACACCTCAATTGTTGATGTCAGTTTTCGGCGATTACTTCTAAGCTTCCGTTGGCGGGGTGGCTTGAGCATTTCCACCACGGCAATCGCCCGATTGATGCGCCGGCGCTGCTTTTTCAACTCGGACAAGATTCCCTCCACATCCATTCTCTCCTCCTCCTGACCCGAAAAGGTCGATTTCTTATCACGCCAGGGAAGCCTGTCTGCAGATGAAGGATTCTTGTTCGGATTTCAGAACAAGACCGATAATCAGACTTCCTCGGGGAATCGCCAAGTCATTCCGGAAAGTCAGGGATTACCAAGTCACGGCCCGATGAGCGGCAGTCCCCCGTGCGTGCTCCAGAACGGACCGGGGTTAAGTGGTAAGTCTCGAGTTGAAAGGAATTTGGTGATGTCTGGCGATACCCAAGGCACGAGATTGTGGGCCAACGGGTGGTGACTACGCCTTCGGCTCACTGCAAACAACAGCGCCTTTCTCGATCCTAGGAAGAGCAAAGAATGTTCTTTGACCATGCTTTTCGCCGGTTAGAGTTGTTGCCCCGCCAAGAAACGGAAGAAAGGACATCCTGTTCGTCTTCGCGTCTTCGAGAACAATTTTGCCGCCATCCTCGGGAATCTGCAGCGGGTTTTCGTGACCGCGCAAGCCCTTGAAATTTGCTATGAAGACACAAAGCTTGCCGTCAACTTTGGCGATATGCGTAGCCAGGCTGGGTGAAAGTTGGACCGTGATCTTGGCTCGAGGGATAGCACTGGCTGCGAAGTTCGGCTCACGGCTAGGAGTGATGTGCTTGAAATCCTTTTCCAACGCCGCCATGTAGGACTTGCCGGGATCGGACTGATCGCGAACTACATTTGCCCGCCGCGGCAACTCGGTCGCGTCGGTTCCATAGATTAAAAGCCGGGTACCATCTGCAACGTAGCTCCGCAACCACGCTCTTTCATCATCATTGAGGATGCGGACGTCGGGCAGAACCAGGGTCTTACCACGGAAAGCTTGCAAAGTTCGAGGTGTGACAACCTGATATTCGAGATGGCTCTGCAGTAGCAGAATCATGATTCCCCGAAATGAGGGAATGAATTCGCGCGCGAAGTAATTTCTCGTGGCAGGAGAAAAATAAACACCGATTGGATCCACTCGCTCTCGTGACCCGTAGAAAACCTTCTGGTGCTTCTCAATCCAGCGAAAAATCCGCTGCCGTGTAGGCAAGTCGTTGGACCCTGACATGGAGTGCCCTTCCGCGTCCCAGAAGTTGGCGCCTACCATCACTTGCGACATCGACAGATTCTGCATGGACTGCCCAGCATCAACGCGCCGATCTCCGTCCCACGAATAGTTAAGAATCCAGGTGGCTTTACCTTCAGCGAATGCCCGAAATGTCGCCATCCCTACTTGGTACTCGAACCAGTCCAGTTGGCTGCGGGACGATGCCATGTGATCGCCACTGCCAAATTCATATTCGTGCGCAATTGCGTCGCTGACAGGGTAGAGACTGTAAACATCCGCGCCCACGCGAACGGCTTCTTCTTCAATCCCCGGATAAATTTCGGGGATTGTCTTGATCTCGGGGTTCACTGACTTTGCAGTTCGATCAATTTCCTGTACGAAATCGGTGATGGTCTGAATGCGGAAATCAACCCATTTCCGAAAATTGGGAGCGGAAAAATCACCGAGCTTCAAATCTCGTCGGGCATCCAACCCGGTGTGTTGCCGGAACGCAGCAACGGTGTAATCGTCGAAGCTGGCCCAGCTATCTTCCCAACCGTCAAAATGGGTCATCCAATAAGGAATGTCTACGTAGATACCATCGATACCGGTAGCTGCGATCTGCCGGACTCTTTCCATGTAGATCTTGCGCCATTCCGCGGCGTAGGGACTGATCCAGACATCCTCGTCGCCCTTGGCGATCCAAAATGCGGTGCCTCCACCGAAGACGGCCGGCTCACCTGAGATTTTTCTCTGCAACCAATCTGGATGGTCTTTGCCTAATGTGTGCGGGGTCTGATCAGCGTTTGCGGTAATGCATTCGGTACCGGCGATGTATACGAACGCGCGATTGCCCGCACGGTGCGCCTCCTGCGCGATGGCACGAATCGCTTTGAGTTTCTCAGTGGGATCAAGGAAGCTTTGGTATCTGCCCGTGATGTCATTATCTACCTCAATGCCGAATACGTGGCTTTCGGTAGCTTGGCGCACGATCGTCTGCGCATTATTTCGCTGCAAACCGTAGGCGCCGATTCGCACCACGTGTATCCAATCCATGCTGGCCGGTTGGGGCGCACTCGCGACCAGCCCAGAGGCGGACAAGACGAGGACACAGAGCGCCAGTCCGACATTCGGATTGAACCCTGCCTTTGGCATCTGCTTCCTCATGCGCCAGTGGAATCTGCTAGTCCGGAATGGTAAACATGATCCCCCTGGCATTGGCCACGAATCATACACGCACGGCGATCGTCATCTGTGTCCGGGTGAACGCGCCCAAAGTTATTCTCGCGCGTGTTCGCGTGATAGATGGGACCGGTCGAGCTCCGCAACAAGATCAGAATATCGTCATCGAGCGCGGAAAGATTACTTCTGTCGAAGCTGGCTCTGACGTTTCTCCGACCAACAGCGTCACGGTCCTTGACCTCCGCGGATACACGGTGATGCCTGGCATCGTGGGCATGCACAATCATCTCTTTTATATCGCGCGGCCCAATTTCAAAGCCGATTGGAGCTGGGAGGAGCCGTTGCTGGTTCCGCAGATGACATTTTCTGCTCCACGGCTATATCTGGCCGCAGGTGTGACAACGATGCGTACCACTGGCAGCGTCGAAACTTACGCGGACCTGAATCTCAAGCGCAAGATTGACGAAGGCAAACTGCCCGGCCCCCACATCGATGTGACCGGACCATATCTCGAAGGCGCGAACAGCTTCGCTATCCAGATGCACGAGCTCAGTGGCCCGGACGAAGCGAGGCAGATGGTGAACTACTGGGCCGACCGCGGCGTTACATCTTTCAAAGCGTACATGAATATCACGCGCGCGGACTTAAAGGCGGCGATTGAAGAAGCCCACAAGCGTGGCATCAAAGTGACTGGCCACTTATGCTCGGTAACATATAAAGAAGCGGCGGAACTGGGGATCGACGATCTTGAGCATGGCTTCTTCGTGAACACTCAACTCGATCCGGACAAGAAGCCCGATGTTTGCTCCGCCAGCGAAGGGGATTACACTATCGAGCATATGGATCCAAATGGTCCGGAAGCAAGGGATCTCATCCAGACGCTGGTCAACCACCACGTAGCAGTGACTTCCACACTCCCTGTGTTTGAAACTTCCCTGCCAGGAAGGCCGCCTTTGCAACAACGAGTCCTGGATGTGATGACTGCGGAAGCGCGTGAGGCGTATCTTTACTTTCGCAACCGGCCTACCGTCAAAGAGCCGCCGAAAGTTGACCCTGAGGCGCTTTTCAAACGTGACATGCAACTGGAGCGCGCATTCGCCGCTGCTGGAGGACTGCTAGTGGCGGGTCCCGACCCAACAGGCAATGGAGCCACCGTTCCCGGTTTCGGCGATCAACGCGGAATCGAACTCCTGGTGGAAGCCGAGTTTTCGCCGCTAGAGGCGATCAAGATTGCCACATTGAATGGCGCAACTTACATGGGCAAACAGGACCAGATAGGATCTATCGCCGCGGGAAAGAATGCAGACCTCGTAGTAGTAAAAGGCGATCCGGCAACGCATATCGCGGACGTGGAAAACGTCGAAATCGTTTTCAAGGACGGCATTGGCTACGACTCGAAGAAGCTGATCGATTCGGTGAAGGGACGCTACGGCCAGTACTGAATCCAAAAGAGCAAGCCACGAGCTGCCATTCCTCTACTCAACAGTAAGCAACTTTGAAGACATGGTGGCCAGGGACGGAGTTGAACCGCCGACGCCAGCCTTTTCAGTCTGTGAATTTCGAGTAGCTACAACAACTTAGATGACAACGGACGGCACCGTAAGTCATTGTAAGGAATCGTGAGGCACTACAACTGTGGGTGGAAACTGTGGGTTGATTGTCCTCGTGCCTATCACTTCTACAGTGCGAACGTGTCCCTAGAATTCTTGCCATACTTTGACACGGCACACCGGGGAAGCGTCAAGTAGAGGTAATTCACGGGCCCGCACGGAAGCATCTTGCTGGGACTATCGAAAAAGCTTGATGTGGCGCGCTCAGGCGCTCCGCGATTTTTTTAAACCGCCCGCCCACCTAGCGGCTCTTAGCCCCTGGAAAACCACGGTACCCCTGACGATACGGCGATTGCTCCAACTTCCGAATTGCCGACGATACGCTCAGTAGCCCAACTAAACGTTGTGGCTCCAGACGAGTGAAACACAGATCGGAGATCTTTAAAGGGGAGAGGAAGGTGTAGGAAAATGGAGTTTGTGCTAGCGTGCGCCATGACAAAGCGAGATTTGAATGTCGGACGAAGTTGACCTCCTTAAACGTGTTTACGACCGCTTCAACGCTCGTGACATGGAGACGGTGCTCGCAGCCATGCACGAGGATGTCATTTGGGCAAACGGCATGGAAGGCGGTCATGTCCACGGACGCGACGAAGTGCGCAGCTACTGGACACGTCAGTGGGCGATGATTGATCCGCACGTCGAGCCGGTCGCGTTCGCCCACGGCCCCGAAGGCGAAGTGGTTGTGGAAGTCCATCAGCTCGTGCGCGACCTC